>JGI24502J29692_10023899_pt1 | contig 30405 bp, 32 predicted proteins | sample BioPla3RNA1_FD_29692 | JGI IMG/M metagenome (IMG submission 29692)
GAGAATTCTTGCTATGAACAAAATAAACATCGTGTCACCAGATACCTCATTATCAAATAAATTCAAGAGGTTATTAATGACTGAAACATTAATAGATTCTGATTTTATTCTTACAGAGGAACCTATTGATACAGGTGTTTTAGTTTATTCTACAATATATCACAAATTAATAGGTGTAAAAGATATAAATAAATATGAAGGTTACTCCTCCCTTTTAATTGAACTAATTAATTTAATTAATCAATTCTCAGGTGATGAGTTAATAATTACCCTTCCTATTATGGAATTAAATGTAGATGAATTAGTGAGGAGTAAAATAATAGGTGACATAAAAATGAAATGCATAGGTATAACTAAAGTAAGATTAGATTTTAGTCGTCCTTCAGAAACGTTGACGACTCACTTTCTATTCGGAGAGAAGAAGGTTACTTTAATAACTGTAGATGAATCAAAATTAATTTAATTAGGAGGAATTAAATGAAATATAGAGCAGTAAAATTCTCAGGTGATCTCTCAATCTTTATTATAAGGATTAGAGATGACAAAACAATGACAGGAAATGATATGGTGTATGAATCAAGGGATGTATTCGAGTTTGCACCTAATGTTTCAGGTCAATTAGGAGCAAAGAGGTTAGATACTTCAGGTATGTTTGGTGATAAAATTAAATTCAATCCTAACAATGTAATGTTAGAATCAGATGTAACAGATTCTGCTTTCATCTCTTTTCTTGAGTCAGTAGATGCAAAAGCAACTGAATCTAAGTCAGGGATTATATCTAATCCTAATGGAATATTAGGAGTTTAAGATGAAATTTTTATCAGGACTTTTAGTCACCAGTAAAGCTAAACAAGAAGATATCATTGAACAGATGGATTTTAGGTACAAAAGATTAAAATTAAATAAATTCATTGAAGATGAATCAGGCATTCACTTTCTAATCTTTACACCTAAAAATATTGAATTAGACTGTAAATTCAAATCTTTTATTCACATAGTTGATGAAAAGAATCCATTCATTTTAGCTAAAGATGAATGTGAAAAGAAATATGAAGAATTATCGAAAGAAGATGAAGTAAAATTTACTGACGGTATTAATGTTATGAGTAAAGAGGATTATATAAATATACTCTCTGCATTCATTAAGAAGACAGAAACTTTTAATAAAACTATGGAGTCTCACTTGGAGGAAGAAAGAGAAGAAGAGAAGGAAAGGAGCAAGAGGAGTAATGGATAGCGTAAATATTTTAATCAGAGCAAGAGTAGCAGCTCAGAATGTTAAAGAAGTAATAGCTGACAGATTTAATCAGATGGAGTATTACAAGAAGAAGGAAGAGGAGCTAGAGAAAGTTAAAGAAGAAATATACACTGAGATAAAAGAATTCGTCACTTTTCATGAAAATAAAACAAAAGGGATGTCTGCCTTCGACGTATTCCTTTATAATGAAGAACATGGAGTCACTGAAAGATACAAGGAGTTACATGCTAAATTAAAAAGAGCACACGTATCTTCTTCAGACTTTGTAGGTGATACAGAGGTTGATGAAAGTAAATTAAAGAGTCTAGACTTACTTTTAAATCAAATAATCAAAGATTTAGCAATAGCGAATAGATTAATCAAAGAATTAAATATAGAACTGAATCATTAACATCCAATCCTAAATACAGGGAGTAATCCTTGTATTTAGCTACTCAGGTACGACGAGGTCTTCGTATCTTACTCGTACTTTTAGTGAGAGTCTTAACCGTTATTATTTGAGGTGATAAACATGGAAAAATATTATTTATCGAGCAATCCAAATGCTGTACCTATTGCTGATGGGATTAAATTGTTAGAATCAGCTGAAGATTTGATTAATCTTGAAAATTCACTCGTTTACTGTGATTCTAAAGGTATTATCAATGAAATACGTGAATTAGATGCTAAAAACCTTATTCATTTAGGTTGTAGAGATATTACTCCAGCTATGATGTTTGCTGCTAAAGTACTCCGATTTGGTTCTAATTACCTTATATCATCTGCTAAATGGTCAGATTCGAAGTACAAGACATTCAAAACATTCGTTCCTAAGAAGCAAATAGAGTGGTGTAAGACGCATTATACTAAAATAACAGATTATGAGGATGAAGAATTAGTTAAAATTTTTAAATCACAGATGGATATGATTAAAGATAGTCCTCAATTAGGTATTGACTTTGAAACTAATGACTTCCCTGAGATGGTAGGTCACTTCCCTTTAGGATTAGCTATCGTTGATAAACTCAATGGATTCTATTATGATTTTGATATGGACTCAACATATTGTACGATGAAAAGTCATCCTAAATTCTTTGAAGAGTTAAAATCCTTCGTTATAGAGTACTCATACAAATTGTACGCATTCAATGTTTCATTTGAAATCCGATGCTTCTATAATATGTACAAGGTATTTATTAAATTGCAAGATACTCGTGCATGGTGTATAGTTGATGGAATGAAGAGGAATCTTAAATACGGTGGTCAATACTACTGTGAGTCAGGTTCATGGGATGATGATGTTAAAATAGAACATGACGCATTGAGTGATTCCTACGTTAAAATGAAGAGTTATGATGAATTTGTAGAAGATTACAAATTAGGAAATGATGCTAATCATGAGTGCACACGTATTCTATACAAAATAAATAAAGATAATCCTGACTTCCTTCCTAGGTACAAGAAGTTTTACGGTAAGGTTTGGGCTGCTGGAAATCAGAAGAAGTGTGGAGTTTACTGCTGTTACGATGCTGTGATGGATATTTATATTTATGAAGAAATAAGGAAGATTAAATTAATAGACCATTATTATTCTGAAGATGTTTATAATGTCTATTTGTATAATCAGTACCTTTCAGCAGTAATGGAAATGTCAGGTATCTTTATTGATAAAAAGTTACTGAAACAGTTGAGTGATAAAATGGACGTTTTGATATTCAACTCAGCTCTGTATGTAAATACCTGTTTAATGAAATATAAAATTGAAATGTTAGAAGCTAACTCAGGGAGTGGGATTGAAGTCACTCTTAATGAAAAGTTATCTATCTTGTTAGAGAAGTACTCATCTACTATGTTCGTTCAACCTGACCTTGTTAAGTTAGGTAAAGATTTTGCTAAAAGATTCCGTAAGAATCCTGAAGCATTTGAAGAACTAGTCGAGAAGAAGTACGATGAGTTACAGTTCATCATCTCTTCATGGTCAGATGATGAAGCTTTTGAAAAAGTATCTAGGTCACGTAAAATCTTCAGTGAAATAGGTAAGAAATTATATGAAGAATGGGGATTAAAGGAGTTATGGAGGAATTGTAATGAACAGTATATTAAATTGACTGATTGTAATAATAAAGCACTCACTTACTGGCCATCTACAGAAGAAGAGTTAATCCGTTTGATGAAGATTAAGAGTAAAAAGAAGGGAGATGAATTATGGAAGAAGAAAGTACCTAAAGAGTTTATTCCTGAAGTAAATAAATATATTTATGACATGGAAGATATTCGTGCAGGTACTAACGTCGCTACTGCAATCAAATCTTCATTAGAATTACGTAAATGTAAAGCTGAGTACTCTAGGATGCAAGAAGCAATAAAAGGAAGAACATTAGATTCTCCTATTGACCATCAATATAACTGGATAGTTAATAAATGGGTAATGACTTCACCTAAAGATAAAAAGGTAGCTGGTGAGTTAGTTCAGAGGTATCATCAGAAGTATTATGCTCTCTTTGCTGCATGGAATGATATCATGAAAAGTATCAATAGACCTGAATTATTCACAAAAGAACAGTACCTAAATTATGAACGTCAGATGTTGAGTAAATTCTCAGATATTTCTACAATTCCTGAATTCAATAAATACTTCTATGAAAGTGTAGAAAGAGAAGAGACTGTTGAATTTATTGCAAAAGATACAGGTAAGAAGAGGAAAACAAAAAGAGGTACAGGTGAATTCTACGATAAAGAGATAGTCTGGAGTCTAAAAGGTTACTTAAGAGCTAAAAGGCACTATCCATGGAAGGTACCTATTAAATTACAAACTGACCCGTGGAGGGAGGAGCATGAAGTAAATAACCATAGACTGGATGAAGAGTTTGATGTTAGGTTATTCGAACTCCATAAATTCCTGGGTTACTTTAAGCTCTGTCAGACATGTACAAAGATGAGGTCAACTTCAGTTAAAAGTGTAATGGAGGATAGTCGTAAGGTAAAACTGATTGACCCTTCTAGAGTTCAAAGGTACAGAAGGAAGTACGTAGATGATGACTTAATCAAATACTTCGTTAAAATAGGTCCTAATTTAACAATAACAGGAAGGTGGACATCTAATATTCACTCCGTCTTCCCTGCAACAGAGGATACTCGAGTGGCAATGATTCCTAAATTAGGTACCCATTATATTTTACCTAGGATTGAAGGTAAGGAGTACAAGGATAATGATACAGTGTATAAAATCGATGGGATGAATTTTAGACCTGACGATGAAGTTATTTTATCCAATAGCTCGAAGAAAAGAGTGAGAGATTTAACTGATTCTGATACTTTCGATCCTGATTGGATTAAAATGATTAAAGAAGAGGATGCAAAATCAAATGTTAACTGGTCTTTCAGTGACGAATGTTACGAAGGAGGTAAATAATGAATGGACTTACAGCTGCTGAAATAATCGAAAAGAGATTAGAGAATGACAGTAAATATTACTCTTTACCGATTAAAGTAGGTACGTATTTATTCGATGCATTCCATGGTAGGAGGTATGATGACAATCCCTTCTACCTATGTATGCATTATCTTAAAAGTGGATTTATGTCTCCTGAGGATGTTACATGGGTTTATTATGATGAAGAAGTCAAAAATCAAATCCCTTCTGAGTTTAACAAGGTGAAGTATAACAGTGAAGAATTTATAAAAGCTTGTTATGAAAATGAGTACATAATAACCAATAGTTATATTTCACCTTTATTCACCAAGAAGATTAATCAGAAGATTATTAATACTTGGCACGGTACAGGTGCATTCAAGAAATTTGGATTAGATAATCCTGAAGAGAAAAGGGATGAAGTAATAATGGCAGGTCCATTTTATGATACCGTTTACTCAACATGTAAGGAACAGTCAGAGTATATAAGGAGAGTCCTTTATATGACGAATGCTGACCTTATAGAAGGTGAACCACCTAGGATTAAATATTTAGATTCTTATTTAAAGAAGAGGGAGATAGATAACCTCTTCCTCATCCTTCATGCACCTACTATGAGGATGAATAAAGGAAAGATGGTTGAATCCCCTCTATTTGATTACAAGAAAGTGAGTGATATAATACTGGAAAAGTCAGGTCATAAAGTTACTTTCTTAACAAGGTTACATTATTTAGATACGGAGACTGTTCTTCCTGATTCTACTACAAAAGATGAAGATCCACATGTAATGAATTCTCTTTACAATGCTGACTTCGTAATAACTGACTTCTCCTCAATAATATGTGACGCTAAAATTATGGGTAAAGAAGGTTGTATCTACTATCCTGACTACGGTAAGCATGAATGCCAAGGATTCTATACAGAACCTGAGAACCATGGTTACAAGGTAGCTGAAGATGAAGAGGAGATAGCTGAATTAATTATGGAGAGTCTAAAACGTTAATTATTGATATAATTCAGAATGAATTCAGTAGGAGGTGAATTAACTTGGAAATAACCAAAAGTAAAATAAGAGAAGGTTATATTAGTGCTTATTGGGATATCAGTCAAGCAGAACCTAGAACCATTTGTTACAGGTCAGGTGACCCTATCTTCCGTGAATTGTATGAAGAAGGAGGTGACGCTTACCGTGAATTAGCTAGAAGAAAATGGCTAGCTGCTAATGGCTACCCTACAGATATGGATTCACCTGGTAGGAAAGAGATAGATGAAAACTGGGTCACTAATCAACGTGGACTTTATAAAACTCTCATTCTTTCAGGCATTTACGGTCAATCAATAGCTAACCTATCAAAAACTGCAGGGATACCTAAGGAAGTAGGTCAGGAAATATGGGAAGGATTCATGGGACCTATGAAGAAGGTTCAAGAGTTTAGAGATGAAAATATCAGGTACGCTACAGAACATGGTTACATCCGTACAATTTTAGGTGAACGAGTTAGAACTAAAAAGAATAAATTATTTACAACTGCAAACAATGCTGCTGTACAAGGTTTTACTGCTGTTATTTTAGCTTGTTTCTTCTTTAATTGTGTAGAAAGAGCGATGGATTTAGGTATAGATGCTACCTCTAAGATGGTAATCCATGACTCACAAACTATTGAATTCCCTATCAATCAGTTATTTAAAATGGATCTTATCTGTCGTAAGCATTTTAGACAATCATGTAAGAAGTACTTTGGATGTGACTACAAATACGACTGGGACTTACTTCTTGATTTGATGAAACATATTCCTTATAATTTTAATAAAGAAACAGGTATAGCAACATTTACATTATGGACTGAGAAGGTAGACTATCTACTTGACCATTTATCTGGTAGTTACGATTTCAAAGTTACTAAAAGGGAAGAATTTATTGATAAAGATGTAACAGGAATGAGTTTAATACTGAAACAGTACAGGAGTAAGTACCATTCAATTATGGAGACTGAGAATTTTAGACAGAATAAACAAACTAATCTTGAAATTCAATTGACTTCAGAATTAAAAGATATTGAATTCTGGGATGAACCATTACCTGAAACTTTCAGTGAATACGTTAGTCAACTTAGAGTCCTAGACGTGTTTAGTTAAGGAAATGAAGTGGAGAAGGAGGAGTTATGCCTATTGTCTTAAATACCTTGATAGAATACATCCGTGAAGATAAAAATAATGTAATAATTATTGAAGGAACGAACGGTTCAGGTAAAACGTATTTATGTCAATCCTTAATGATAAGATGGCATTACTTCAAACATTTAGGTTACATCCCTTTTGATGGTAGGAGTTATTCACCTGAAATATTAAAGAATTACAGGGTACATGATAGGTACAGACCTGTACAAGATTTTTGTATTTCTTACGCTAGATTAAAATCTAATGATAAAAATATAAGTAAAGAGTTTATGAATTACGGTTTATCTTATATTAAAGATTTTACAAATAACTACCTGATTAAAGAAGGTAAAATACCTCTCTTTGTATTCATGGTGCACTCACGTTATCTTACAGAAGAAACAATAAGAGGTAGGAAAGGATTGAATGAAAAGTATTTGAAGTATTTAGAAGAAGCACAAAGGTTAGTTATGAAGTATTTATCTAAATATTATAATGTTTTAATTCTAGATAAGAAACGTATGAAATACATCAGAAAATATACTGGAGGTTCTCAAAATGAGATTGAAGATTTTGTTAGTTTCTGACTTCGGTAGAGAGAATAAGATTCAAGATTATAAATTAAACTTATTGGTTAATTTATTAAAGAAAATAAAAGGTAGGTCAGGACTTACTGACTTTGATATTTATAATTTTAATATTGAAGATGGAGAATTTAAAGGTGTAGTTCGTCTAAACTCTTTGACAGATTATTGGGATGGAGTAACTGAACCTTTGAAGAAATATGATATAATGATTATTTTTAATAGTTATTATACAGAGGATAGGTTATCTAAAATGTTAGAGATGTTAAAAAGATTTAAGTACCAGTACTCTTACCTCTTTCAAGATTTTGATTCTGAGTTGTTGAATAAAAAGAAGGAGAAATTGCTACGTAAAATAATGAAGAAGGTAGGTGTTCCTTATACTAGTTCATTCAAAGATAATCGATGTGAAATACTTCCTCCTTTTATTCTTACGTCATATGAGTACCTTGTCCCTGATAAATTGTATGACACTAACATAATAACTTGTTTAATGATTAAAGATGATTCTTATATTTATTACCGTACCATCGCTGAGGGTCTTCATCTATTTAATAATGAAAGATTCAAATGGAGGATGGATTATATAGATTCTAATGAGAGTCTGACTGATGACTTTATTGATTTCTGGGAGAGTCACTTACCAGATAGTGATATCCGAGCTAAATTCATTAATTCAGGTAATAAAGAGGAGATGCTACCTGAAGATTTCATCAATAGAATTGCAATATCTAGATTAGTTATTACAAATGATTACACATTGAAGATGTTATGTGAGATGATGGGAGTACCTGTAAGGTATTGGAATACAGAATCAGTTAAAGATTTTGAAATTGATTTTAATTCAATTTCTAAATATGAGGATGAATTCGTTGAGATGTTAAATGAATTCAAGATAAATGGTAATTACGAGTTAGAATCTTACTAACCGTTAAATATTATAGATAGGAGTGACAAATGTTAATGATTAAAAGCATGGATGACTTTGAAGTTAATCCATATTCACGGATGGACAATGTATTTAGATTTAGTGATACTAAACTAATAGAAAGAGAATCAGATTTACATCACGTAGGAGCGATGATATTTCTCTCTATGTGTCTTATTGATGATTTGAGGAGTTTTTACAAGAATGATGACTTAATAAACGAAGAGTTACTTTTCACTAAAATTATTCATCATGACTTAAATGAGATTGTAGATATTCCTAGAAGTATGAAATATTATACACCAGAATTTAAGAGTATCGTTGAAAAGGTGAGTGACCAGATGATGTTAGATTATGGTTTACCACAATCTAGGTTAGATAAAGTCCACTCAGCTAAAAATGACGATACACTAGAAGCTGAATTGTGTAAGTTAGTCGATATGTTACAATGTAATACGAAGTTAAGACAGGAATTCTATTTACAAAGAACACCTACAATGAAAATGAGGTACATTGAATCCTTAAAGAATACTATTAAAAACTTTAATGGAAGGATAAATAATCCTTTATGTGAATCGATTAAACTGAGATTGATGGATTACCGTGACCTGATACAGAAGGAATTAGGTAAAATCGAAACGATGAATTAATAAGGAGTAAAGAGGATGAAGAACGTCGCACTCATCATAGCAGGAGGAACAGGTTCTCGGATGGGATCTGAAGTACCTAAACAGTTCATCAATGTAGAGGATAAACCTGTCATAATACATACCTTAGAACATTTTCAGTCACATATTATGATTGATTCAATTGTAGTTGTCTGTTTGAAAGGTTGGGAAGGTATTTTAAAAGTTTATTGTAACCAGTACGGGATAGATAAACTAGAAGCGATTGTACCAAATGGGAGTACAGGGATGGAGTCATTGAAAAATGGTATTGATTACATCAAAGAGGAGTATGATTTTACAGATAGAATCATAATCCACGATGGTGTAAGACCTTTAGTAGATGAGTCCATAATTTCTGACTTGATCGCTAAAAGTGAAGAGAACGAGTATGGTAATTCAGCCTCAACTACACCTATAAATGAACAGATATTTACATTAAAAAGTGACGGATTAGCTGATAATTTTATCTCCAGAGATCAAATAATAAGAATGGTTACTCCTCAAGCTTACAAAGTAGGAAATATCTATACACTATTCAAAGAAGCTTTTGAGAAAGATGTAGGGATAGGTGCAGGTACATATGCAAATACTTTAGCAGTACTCAATGGTCAAACTATTACCTGTTCTGCAGGTAGTGAAATGAATATTAAGTTAACTACTAAAGAAAATTTAGATATGTTTAAGTTATTATTGAAATTGAATAAGTAGGTATTATCATGATATTAATCGATAACTATGAATTGGTAAAACTCGATTATTACGGTAATCCTATTCCACCTTTTGATATTATTGGACTTTACGATGAACGTAAAGATTATAAATTTAAGTGGAGTATTAATAATACTCCTATAGGAGATGAGGAGCATAGGGATAATTAATTATTAATTTGACTAAAATTAATAATTGAAGGAGATTAGTATGGAAGATATAAAGAATAGTCACATCATAGATGAGAGTAATTCTCCACTTTCATGTTTGTACTGTTTTAGTAACGTACTGCATGTAAGTGGAAAATTCAGGTACTGTAATAAACTTATTCCATATTATTGCAGGAGTAACAATTGTGACTTTTGGGAGGATTCGATTGAGTCCTCCAAACCGTTAATAAATGTAAAGGAGTAGTAAGATGAAAGTAGAACATCTAGGTACAGGAAAGATACTTACTCCATCTTAGAATTAGAACTAAATACTCCACCTTTATCTGACTCATTTAATTTAAAAATCTATGTAGAAGATGATTGGATGGAGGTAGAATTCTCTGATAAGGTGAAGCTGAGATCTGCTTTTATTTCAGTAAAAGATTTTGAATCCTTTATAAAAGAATATAAGAAAAGAAGGAAACAAAAGGAAAAGGAAGAAGAGGAATAAGTAGGAGGAAATTTTATGTCTCATGAGGAAAACGCAGGAACATTGACAAATAAGACTATTTTAGTTACAGGTTACTCTGGACTACTCGGTTCAGAATTCTGTAAGTTTATAGATAAATTTAATCATTATGCAGGATTGAATATTTCATTAATTTTACTCTCAAGGAATAAAAAGGATTTAAAATTAAGTGATACATCTGTAAGTTATTATGAATGCGATATTAAAGATCCTTCTTTTGTTGATTTAATTGATGCAGATAGTGTTGATTATATTATAAATTTTGCTTCAAATACTTGTCCTGCACAGTATTCAGCTAATCCTGTAGGAACGATAGAAACTAACGTATTAGGTCTTTTGAATCTTATTGAAATAACTAAAAAGAATCCAAATATTAAATTAATCAACATGTCTTCAGTTGAGTATTACGGTACAAGAGAAAGTGACGAACCTTGGAAAGAAGAAGATAGTGGTTACATTGATTGTAGGGATTCACGTTCCTGTTATAATGAATCAAAAAGATTACAAGAGAGTCTTTGTGCAGCTGCAGCAGTAGAATATGGTTTAAATTATAACACAATAAGATTATCTAGATGCTTCGGTCCTACTTTATTAAAAACTGATAATAAAGCAATGACTCAATTTTTAATGAAAGGAAGGAATAAAGAAGATATAGTATTAAAAAGTGAAGGGAATCAAATATTTGATTATATTTACTCTAAAGATGCTATTCAAGCTATTTTGAAAGTAATGTCTTTCGCTCCAGCAGGAGAAACTTATAACGTATCTGCTCAAAGTATCAGATTAAAGGATTTAGCTAAATTAATTGCTGAAATTTATGGAGTTAAAGTTACTTTTGATTTATCTAATCAATCAGGTGCAAGTAAAGCTACTGTAGCAATAATGGATACAAGTAAAATCAGAAAAGAACTGGATTGGTCACCTGAGTTTACAATTGAGAGTGGAGTAAAAAATATGATAAGAACTAACCCTTCTGAGTGGAGTCCTAAACGTTAGTTATTGAGGTAAATTTTATGATTAAGAAAATTAGCAAGAAGGACTTTAGGAATACTTTAAAATTACTCACACGTACAATCAAGTACAAAAAATTGTACAGGAAGTTGCCAGTAATAAAAGGTCAAATCCTATTCGATTCTTTTCACGGACGTAGATGTGACTGTAATCCTTATTATATTTATAAGGAGTTAATTAAAAGAGGAATAGTAAAACCTGAACAATGTATCTTTGTAATATTTGGATGTTTTACAAAGAAAGGGTTAGAAGAATTTAAAGGTGGAGTAACTGAGGAAGATTATAAGGTATTAGAAAGAGATGGAGTAGTTTATAAACATGCAAAACCTTCTGATTTTCCTGAAGGAGTTAAATTAGTTACTTATTATACAGATGAGTATTTTAAATCTGTAATGACATCAGAAGTTATTGTAACTAATTGTTCAGTGAATCCTTATGCAACTAAAAAGAAAGGTCAGTTTATAATTAATACCTGGCATGGAGGTGGATGTTATAAAACATTCGGATGGGGTAATAAGAATGAACATCGTATTGATAATTACCTATCACTCAAGAAATCTGCTAGATTTTATGATTTACTTTTAGCTGACAATGAGAAGATGGCTAAAGTTATGAGTAAAGTTTTATTCGTACCTAAAGATAGAATTAAAGTCATCAACATGGCACGTAATGATATCTTATTAGGTAAGAATGAACAAGTGAGAGAAAGAGTTAGAAAAGAGTTAGGTGTGAGTGAAAAGGAATTACTCGTCCTTTATGCAACTACTTTCAGGTCAAAAAGAGGCTTCAATGTTCAAGGTGTAGACTCTCTTATTTTCGATTTTGAAAAAGTGAGTAAATCACTAGAAAAGAGATTCGGTAAGAAGGTTAAATACTTATATCGTGCACATTACTTTGATGGTTACACAAAAGTTAAAAATATAATTGATGTGACTAATTATCAACATGTTCAGGAGTTACTGATTGCAGCTGATGTATTAATTTCTGACTTCTCTTCTATCTCATGGGACTTTGCATTAATGAAGAAACCTGGATTCCTCTTCTGTAAAGATATTGAGGAGTATTCTAATAGTAGAGGTTTTCATACACCTATTGAAGAATGGGCTTATACATTAGCTAAGAATGAAGAGGTGTTATGTGAATTAATTGAAGGTTACGATATACTAAGCACTCAATTAAGAATTGAGAATCACCAGGAGTCATTGGGTTACAATAAAAATAGCGGACTAGACTATATTGTAAATATTATAAGTACTAAAATTAGTAAATTACCAATATTAGAAAGTTAATAAGGGTGGATAAATTATTAAGTAGTTATAGTTTATCAGGTAGGTTACTAGTAGGAGGTTTATTCTAATGAATAAAGTACTTATCAGAAGTGGATTAAATTATAATAAAATTAATTCTATCTCTGATGATGATTTGATCCATGCAGATTTAATGGGATCTAATATTGGAAATGGTATTTATTTAAAATCTGTATTTAATTTTTTTAGGAATCGTGGAATTGATGCGGATGCGGACGGTTACCTACCTGAAAGGATATATCTTGATTCTAAACGTATTGACTATATTAATGGAAATTATGATGCTTACATATTACCTTTAGCGGATGCTTTTAGAAAAGATTATATTCCTCACCTTAAGAAATTGATTTATTTTATTGAAAGATTAAAAATACCTGTAATAGTACCAGGAGTATGTGTAAGATGTTATTATGATCCAGGACAAAATATAGGACACTCTTTTGATGAAGAAGTTAAGCATTTTATAAATTCAATTCTTAAAACAGGTGGTTACATAGGTGCAAGAGGTTACATAACAGCTGACTATCTTACAAAATTAGGATTCAAAGAGAATTCTGATTTTGATGTTATTGGATGTCCTTCTATTTTTATGAATGAAACTCCAATTCTTAAACTTAAGAAAGATGCAAAAGATAAGAAAATAAATGAAATTGATTTTGCAATAAATTATTCACATAGGACTCCAAATAATATTATTAATAAATTAAATGATATTCTTCTTCAGAATAAGGATTCTATTTATTTCTTACAACATACTGAAGACCAGAATTACTCTATTAATAGAGTTATTAATTTAAATAATATTCCTGAAGGTTACTTGAATGAAAATGCATTAGAACGATCATTACTTATTCCTGAACCTAATCAATGGATTGATACTATTAGTCATCAAGAGTTTAGTTTAGGTACAAGGTTCCATGGGAATGTAACTGCACTACTTGCAGGTGTTCCTGCACTGATAATTATGCTTGACTCTAGAATGAGAGAATTATGTGAATACTTTGATTTACCTAGAGTGACGGTTGAAGAATTTTCTGAGAAAACTTTTTATGCACATCAGAAATTAGATTCTAATTACTTCAATGATATTGATATATCAAAGCAGTATGAGAGGTACATTAATTTCTGGTTAAAATTTATTTAATTCCAAAACTGTGAGTCATTTAATCAAGATATCAGTAAATAGAAAATAAAAAGATGCTGCCTCAATGGATCCTAAGAAATTTATTAGTTACTTTAAAGGTAATTTTAGTAATATACCTGTTAGATTAAGATAGTAATTATTTCTAGTAGTCAATGGTGAACAGGTCACTTAAATAGGTTCAACTCCTACATTGACTATAATTCCTGAATCTCCAAATTTAATTACCACCGAATTAGATTCCATGGAATTATCTCTGACTCTTGAGTAAGAAGAGTAAAAAGAAAAGCTGAAGTGATGGGGATCTTCAGTGACACGTAGTGTCGGTTAGGTCGTTCTTTAGTAGGTTAATCGCATAGCCTACTGTATCTAGTTGAGGAGTCGTTTATAACGGTAAGACAGTAAAATAAAATTACTAAATAGGTTCAAATCCTATCTCCTCTCTGACTGGACAGTCTAATGCAATTTAGGAGACTGTAGTTCATCATATGATTGCACATAGAGGTGGACAAGGAGTGAAATACTTCACTCCCATGCAGGTGAGAGAATATTCAAGTCTGCAACTATTTCAATTCTAAGAGTATGAGAACTGGATATTTCCAATGGATCCTTACTCAAGGAGGTATTATGTTATCTTTCGATGGAAAAAAGATTAAGATGGAGTCAACTCTACGTTCAGCTAGTTTTGACGGTGACCAAAAATTAATGAATGTTTACTGTGAAGATGGAACAGGTAATTCAGTAAATTTCATTAGTAGGGACTTTGAACGTGGATGTCCTCACTTGTATCAAGAAGTAACTACGGAAGTAAAGGAAGGACTGAAGTACAAATTAATCGCAATGACAACGGACAAGTATAATAATATTAGTTATGAGTTCATGTCTGAGGACAAAGAGCAAGATATGTTAATTTTAGGTACTAACTTCTCTCTTGAAATGTTCAAACTCGCTCATTATTATGATATTGTAAATATTTGGTAATGAATATTAACCTAGTCAGTAATGGCTAGGTTAATACCTAACAAGGAACGAAGACCTGCTCGTATAAAACTCAGTTAGAGTCTTAAACGTTAAATAATGTTGACTGTATAGTTAACTTAAAATATTATTTAGAGGTAATATAATGGTAAAATTGATTAAATTCAATGAAGAAGCTAGAAGTAAATTACTAGCAGGGATGGAGCAGATTAATTCTGCAGTAAAAGTAACACTAGGTCCATGTGGAAGGATGGTTATGTTAGGTACAGATTATGGTTCACCTACAATTACTAAAGATGGTGTATCCGTAGCCAAAGAAGTAAAACTCAAAGATCCATTCGAGAATATGGGAGCTCAATTTGTTAAAGAGGTAGCCTCAAAAACTAATGACGATGCAGGAGACGGTACAACTACAGCTACAGTATTAAGTTACGCAATGGTACGTGAAGGTATGAAGTCCGTAGCTGCAGGAGTAAAACCTGTTGAATTAAAGAGAGGGATGGATTTAGCAGCTAAAATACTTACGGATGAGTTACGTAAAATGGCTACTCCAGTAAAATCAACTCAAGATATTATCAATATTGCTACAATATCTGCTAATAATGACTTTGAAATAGGTGAAATTCTAGCTTCAGCTATTGAGAAGGTAGGTAAAGATGGAGTTATAACTGTTGATGAATCTCAGAGTAATGAAACAAAAGTGACTTTAGTCGAAGGTATGCAATTCGATAAATCTTACATATCTCCTTACTTCGTAAATAATAAAGAGCAGATGACAGTAGAATTTAAAGATCCTTTTATTTTAGTTACAGATAAGAAAATAAGTAACATGAAAGAGTTACTCCCAATATTAGAATCCGTAGCTAATACTCAAAAAGGATTATTGATTATTGCTGAGGATGTTGATGGTGAAGCACTACCTGCACTTGTAATCAACTCTGTTAGAGGGATTTTACCTGTATGTGCAGTAAAAGCTCCAGGTTACGGTGATAGAAGAATAGAGATGTTAAAAGATATCGCTACTTTAACTGGTGCAACATTGATTAGTGATGAATTAGGTATAAAATTAGAGAATTGTAGATTAGAAAATTTAGGAAGTGCTAAATCAATTAAAGTGGATCCTAAAAATACTACAATAGTAGATGGTTCAGGTGAAAAGGAAAAGATAGAAGAAAGAATAAATGAAATTAAGAGTCAGATTAAAAATTCTTTATCAGATTATGATAAGGAGAATTTAGAAAATAGATTGGCTAAGTTATCAGGTGGAGTTGCACTCATAAGTATCGGTGCTAATTCAGAGACTGAAATGAAAGAGAAGAAGTTTAGAGTAGATGATACCATCGCTGCAGTAAAAGCTGCCATCGAGGAAGGTATTGTACCTGGAGGTGGGAGTGCATTAGTTAGATCGAGTGAAGTACTCAAAAATATTCCTGAATACCTCAGTGATGATGCTAAAGTAGGTTTTAAGATTTTAACAGAATCCGTAAAAGAACCTTGTAAACAGATAGCTGAGAATGCAGGTATTTCTGGTGATGTAATTGTCAATCAAACTCTTTCCTCTAATTTAGGTTACAATGCTAAAACAGATGAATGGGTTGATTTATTAGAGTCAGGAATAATCGATCCAGTTAAAGTTACAATCTGTGCACTGAAGAATGCAGTATCTATTGCCAGTTCATTACTAACAACTGAATGTGCGATTGTAGATGACCCTGAAGAGAAGAAAGAAGATGAACAAGGATATTAATTATTAATGTACGTGCACCTCTTGGGAGTCCTAAACGTTAATAATTGTGATTAAAGAAATAGGAGATTCTATGGCGTTAGAAATTAAAGATTACCCTGAGAATATTAAAGGTAGACCAGGGATGTGGATTGGATCTACAGAAAATTGTAATGTGATGTTAAAAGAATTGATTGACAATGCAGTTGATGAATTCTTAATAGATCACGTAAGTAAAATCCGTATTCGTATTGACGATCTTACTGATGGTGAGACTTCATTAAATAGGTTCATCGTAGCTGATAACTCGAATACAGGATTTTCACTGGATGAAGCTAAAAGAAAAGTCACACGTAACGGTAAAGAGACTGAAGAATTCATTGACCGTACAACGATGGATGCAGCTTTAAATATGTTGAGTTCATCTACCAAATTCAATAAAACAGTCTCACAAGCAGGTATGAATGGAGTAGGTTCAGCTGTAACTAACGCTCTTTCTAAAGAATTTGTCGCAATATCTAACTTGTCTCTAAATAAGAATTTTAGAATTGATAAATTACCTAAAAGATTGAGAGATATTTATAACGGTGAAAAGTATTACGTATTAATTTATCACAATGGTTATTGTAAGTCTGAGTCATTTAAAAATGAGTTACCTGAACAGTACGAGGAATTCTTAGATTACTCAACTATAACGTCATTTATACCTGATTTAGATATAATGGAAACCTCTAATTATGTAATCCCTAAAGGATTAGATTACGTGAAAAAGGTAGCTGACTTATCTAAAAAAGAATTAGAAATAATCATTGACGGTGAAGAGTATGTATCTACACTTAAAGATCTCACTTTTCCTTTTGACGTAAAACTGAAAGGTAAGGATGGAGGGAAGAACCCTGAGGTACGTTTATTCGGTTCATTCGATCTTTCAAAGGATTTATTTGAGACTTCTGTTAGAGGTGCAGTAAACTCTATGGCATGTCATAACGGTCAACATATCACTTTATTTAGAAAAGCATATAAAGATGCAATGAGAGAGTTGTACGGATCTGACTGTAATGGATCTGAAGATATGGGACTAAATATGATTGTCTTCCTTATGGCTAATGAAGTAGAGTACGACTCCCAGTCAAAGAAAAAGTTGAGTAGAATCAATGACTTTGATATGTCTAATTCTAGAGTACTGAGAGAAGTAATAAAAGATATAATGAAAGAGGAAGAAGATCTTTTTTACGGTCAGTACATGAAAATCCTTAATTTCAAAGATAAAAAAGGTGAATTGAATAAGAAACAGAAAATCAATAAACTTTTAGGGATGGATGTTAATGACAATTCGGTTAAAGCTAATAGAAGACAAGGTAGTTACAAACCTAAGAAATTAAAGGATGCATGGTCAAGTGACCGTAAGAAATGTGAACTTTTAGTATTTGAAGGTGACTCAGCCTCTTCTAGTGCACATAAAACTAGAGATCCTCAATATCAAGCTATCTTCCCAATGAAAGGTGTACCTATTAATTCATCTAAATTAAGTATAACTAAAGCATTAAAGAATGAAGAGTTTAGGGAATTATTTAGAGGGATAGGTGCAGGGGTTGATGGTAACTTCAATCTGAAGAAATTAAATTATGATAAAATAATTTACTTCGGAGATGAGGATCCTGATGGAGAAAGGATACGTTCTTTAGTTGTTGGACTCTTCTTATGTCATGCTAAATTTATAATTGAAGCTGGTAAATTGTACATAGGTGAGACACCTTTTTACATTCAGAATGGTAAATACATTTATCGTAATGAAGAGGATAAATTGGATAGGAACAAACCTTTCAAAAGGGTAAAAGGTTTAGGTGGACTAGGTAAAGATTTTGGTAATTGTGTAACAAATAAAAGTAGCAGAAGGATTGTACAAGTTACCATGGAAAAAGCGAATGAAGCTATTCAAGTACTCAAATCATCATCTAAGAAGAAGGAGTTACTGTTGGATACAAAAGTAGTTTCTACTGAATTGTATAGAGGAGAAATCGATGGCTAAGAAAAGTAAAAGTAAAATGGAAGTAGCTGAAATAAAGAAGGTATCTGCCTATGATATTGTAGCTTCAGGTTATAGTAATGGCTCAGCTTATTTTGCTAAATACCGTCTTGTATCCTCTATCCTAGATGGTTACAAACCTGTTTATCGAAGGGTAGTTATTGGTGCTTATGAGATTTGTCCTAAGAATTTTATTAAATCAGCTACTTTAGCTGGACATGTTCTTGGTAAATATCATCCACATAATATTGATTCAATAGGTGATGTAATTTCTGAATTAGTTAATGCAGGAGTATTAGAAGGTGACGGTGAGTTTGGAGCTAAATTCTTAGATGGAACTCAAGCTAAAGCTGCATCCTTCCGTTATACTGAAGTAAGATTAAATCAAAATTACCGTAAGATGTTTGATAAATTACTGAAGTACGTACCGAAAATTGACGGTGAGTTAGATTGTAAAGAATACGCCTACGTTCCTATGCCACTTCCTTATGTAGCTAATCGAGGTTCTTTTGGACTAGGACCTGGACTCTCAGTCAATCTTCCTGCATTCACGATGCAATCAATGGTGGATGCTTATGAAATGGATGACCCTAGATTATTAAAATCAACTTTTGGTTACACAATAGTTGATAAATCTAATTCATTAGATAGAATCTGGAATACTGGTAACGGTTCAATTTATTATTTACTTAAAGTCTACAAGAAATCTTTAGGTGGGAATAAAGGGACTATAATTGAAGGTAGTGCTGAGATATTCACCCCTGACTTCTCTCAAATATCTAAATGGAGGAAGAAAGGTTGGTTAACGATGAATGAAGTCGGTAACCATGGAGTATCTTCTATTTTTATTTATAGAAATAAAGGTGTAACTCAGATTTCAGATGATGACATTTATAATGAAGCATTGAGAATATCTAAAAATCGTCAGATGGTACTCATTAAAACTCTTGCTCCAGATGGAGTCGTCCATCCTGTAGGAATGAAAGTATGGATAGGTACCATCTTAAATAATTTTAAAAGTTTATTAGAGAAGAGTAAGAATGATGAAATTAAATCAATCGAGTATCAAATTAAATTGATGAAGGAGTTTGAAGTAGTAAAAGAGTGTATCATTAAACACATGAAAGATGCTAAATTCAAATCAGAGGATTTAGCTAAAGAGACAGGTGTCGACTTAAAAATCTGTAAAGATATCGATTCATGGTCAGCTTCTAAATTAAGAAATACAGATTCTAAATCTGAAATCAAGAAATTGAAAGAGAAATTAGAATCGGCTAAAAAGATTGACAATGAAAAGATGATTAAGGATTTTATTCACTCAGTAGATAATTCACAAAAAGAATTGGATGTAGATACTTCTAAAGTAAAAATTGAAGAAGTTGAGTGTGAAGATTTGGATCTTGACGAAATTAATATTGACGTCATGGATTATGATAAAGAGATAGGTGACGAATCAGGTACCTACTCAGATGTTGAATCTATTTACAAGGAGTAAATTTATGTCTTTTAATGAAATTGCATATGATGAAGAAGATTACATGGACATGGACTATGAAGATTACGATTATGAAGATGAATATGAAGATGAGGATGAAGGAGATTATGACGAAGAATACGATTAAAAGATTAATATGGGTGGGATTATTCTTTTCTTCTATTTTTGCTACCTTTTTACTCACTTACCATGCAGTTAAACCTGTTCCGTATGAGGATTTTGAGGATAGGATTGAAGAGATAGTTAGTGAATCACATTATTACTTCCTTCCTAAAGAAATAGCTGATTATATAATTGAGTCTTGTTCTAATTTAGGGATAGATCCAGATATGTGTGTAGCTATCCTAATAAATGAGAATCCAAGATTAGATTTTGAGGCTTTAAATAAGAATCCTAACGGTACAATTGATGTAGGTTTATGGCAATTAAATGATAAGTATTTATGGACTACTTTTTCTGACTCCTTCTGGAGGTTTGATGATGTTGAACTAAATCCTTTCAATTGGAAACATAATACTTATATCGCATTGAGATTAATACAAGACCATTGTAAAACTTTCAGTACTTTTAATGAAAGAGTGATGGCTTACAATTGTGGAGCAGGTGCAGTCATTAATGATAAGATACCTGAATCCACAAAGAGGTATTTAGCTTCGGCTAAAATTAACTATGGACTTTTAAAATCAGGCAGTTACGATAAAGTCCATTAATTTTTAATTGGAGTATTTATGAATTTTATTGAAGAATTAAAATCTGAATTAAAATTATAGGAATACTTAGAATTAAATTCTTACAAAATTAGACTTACACCTGAAGAGGTAGGATTTTTATTATCTGAAATAGCTAAAATCAGATGTAGCCTATCTTCTTTAGGTGAGAGTCCTAACAGTCAACTTTGAGGTGATTATGCAAAAAGTATATGCAGTATCGGATTTACATTTTGGTAGGTGGATTAGAAACAATCCTGAGAAGGATTTTAGAATGAAAGTTCAACCTCAGAAGTTATCTGAACGATTAGTTGAAGTCATGAAGGAGAATGAGTCTAAGGATTTATTTATTTTAGGTGACTTGATTGATAACTGGAACGAAGACCCAGAAGTCCAAAATGTCTTACTTAATTTTATTAAAAATATTGTTGACCAAATACCTGGATTAAAGATAAGATATATCCTCGGTCAACATGATATGTTCATTAGAGACAATTTTAAAATTGATGCATCTTACGTTCATTTAATGACAAATATCTTTCCTGATAAATTTATTTATGGACATGATACTTATTTTGAAATCAATGGTACAACCTTCTATATGTCAAATTTTAAGAGAGGGAATAAGCCAATAACACCTGAGAAGAAAGTTAACATCTTTCTATCTCACATAACATTAGGTTCACCTAAATTAAAATTAGATGAATCGAATTTTGATTTATGTATTGCAGGAGATATTCACTCCTGTTATGATAATGGAAAATTGCATTCATGTTGTACACCATATCAATTATATCCTAGTGAAGAAAAGATAGGTTATATAACTGAAATAACACTCAATGGCTCATCCTCTTCTTCCAGAAGGATTAAGTCAGACTCAGATAATTTTGAGTTCTTAAAATTCGATCCAATTACTCGAAGAAAAGTAAAGAAAGGTGAAGAGACTCAGGAGTTAACCCTTGATGAATCAGATATTCTAAAGATGATAAGTGAAGAAGTAGAAAAAGAAGGATTGACTTCTATTCATGAATCGATGAAATCCTCTATACCTACTCCTATTAATTTTAAATTCACATTAAATAAAATGATTATTGATAACATCCGTTCTGTTGAACATCTTGAAGTAGACTTCGATGCAATGTCAGGAGTCAATTATATTTCAGGTAAAACAGGTGCAGGTAAGAGTACCATCTTTAATTGCATTCGTGATGCATTCGATGACGTAAAAGAGTTAGATAATAAGAAGTGTAAGTGCTTAGACGATGAAGGTGAGCTGATTGTAAGGACAGCTCCTCGCATTCAATTGTGGTTAACGTATGAAAACAAAGAATATTACATTGAACGTAAACATAAGAGTCTTAACTTCAAGATAAATGGTGAGTCAGTAAAGATGTCACGTAGAGATACTCAAAAGAGATTAGAGAAGGAGTTACCTTTCACTCTTTATTGGAAGTATTACTACATGCAAGCCAATAAACACTATTTTGCATCGATAAATAAGACTGAATTGATGAGAGTATTATTTAACTTAAAAATATTTGACTCTTTATTCAATGAGAGTGAGAAGAAGATTAAGTCATGTAATAGGAAGATAAGGAATCAGAAAGACCAGTTACTCGAATTGAAAGGTAGAAGGAAGAGGAATGAGGAATTATTGACCCAAATTGATGAACAAATAAGTAAAATTCAATTACCTGAGATACCTGAAGAGGAGTTATCTGAAGATAAAAATAGAATGAATCAGTTATCAATAAAGTTAACTGAAAAGAAGAAGTCATTCGAATCCACTCTTGACTCCATTCGTAATTCAGATAATAAAATAAATGAACTCAGTAAATATTCCTTGATTGACTCTTCAGCAATTGCTTCTAGGTTAAATGAACTCTCTACCTCCTTGGATGAGATTAAGAGATTAACTAAAGAGAAGTTAATTATTAACAATGAAATGATTAAATTAGAATCTCAGATTAGTACATTAAAAAGTATTAAAATAGAGAATTGTCCTCATTGTGGAAAGATTTTAAAAGGAAAGGAGGAGTCAGAACATATTAAAGAATTAGAATCAGAATTAATGAAAAAGAAAGAGGAACATAATTCTATAACTGTTCTTGACGATAAATCTATCCTAGATGAAATTAAAACATTGAATGAGAATTCAGCTTACAAGAAATTGTATGAGGAGTTAAAATCTAATTATGACTCACTCGTCCGTCAGAAGGATGAGATTAAATCTTCAATTGATGAGTATGAAGAAGAGTTAGAGTCATTGAATAAAAAATATTCAGTGAATAATAAAGAAGATTTTAATGATAAAATAAATCAAATGATTTCGATGTATTCTGATATGAGGAGTTTAAAAGTAAAAAGGAAAGATATTGAGAATGTTTTAGCGAGTGATAAACAGAGTATCAATCTATTGAATGAACAGGAAAAAGGAGATAAGGAGTATTTGAAACAATTAGAAAGGTACAATCTTTTATTCGATATACATGCAAAAGGTTCAATTCCACTGGCAGTATTGAATAGGTTAGTTAAATATTTAAATACCGATAAAGTCAAATTCGAACCTGTGAAGAAAAAGGATGAATTTAATATTGATGCTTTTATAAATGTAAAAGGGAACTGGATATCTTATAATGATGCATCTGATGGTCAGAAATGTTATTTAGATATCTTCATCCTCATAAGAATTACAGAATTCTTAGATGGAATAGGTCTTCTAGTTATGGATGAACCGATAAGTAACATGGATCCTGAGTATGTTAAAAGTGCATGTGAATTAATTCCTGAGATAAATGCTGAGACAATATTAATATCTTCACATACTAAATTAGAAGGTTATGACCGAATGATTACTGTGGAGCAGGATGAAAGAGGTATTACTAACGTGACTTTTTAAGAGTCCTAAACGTTAATCTTTAGGATAGGTTAAACCACCGAGGAGGTAGGATGAAAACAATAATTAAGACGGTAAAATTTACGTCGGAATTAGAAGTTAGGGTTGATGACGAATATCATAAACTAGATTCTTCAACAATTGAAGGTATCATCAAACAAATTAATGAAAAGGTAGATACTAATCTAGGAAGATGGAATAGGTTCGATAAAGATTCTATAATATCTGACTGGAATCGTAGACACAAGAAAGTAACAATTAAAGAAATGGTAGATACCTTAATTCAAGATGAACTCACACAGTACCTAAAAGGTGAAGAAGTAACTGTGAGGGATATATTCCAATGCTTGATGTACAAGATGAATGGTGAATTCGATCTCACGTCAATCTTAAAAGGTTACGGTATGAAGTTGATTCATGATATTCTTAGAGATTATTATGAAGGGTATCTAATTAATTGGGGAGGAGATATCTTAGGAGTCAATTGTCCTCATATAGTGATAGGGATAGAAAGTACAATGGACATAAGAGGTGTTGAAGGTGACTTTGTTCTTTTCACTTCAGGTAATACCAGTGAAAGAAGAGGTAAACATATTTTACAAACACCTGGTAGTGATGAAATAGCAACAGCGACTACTTTCTCTAAGAAAATCATTCCTATAACTGCAGATTACGATGCAACAAATTTAGTTGCGAATAAGAATTATATCACACATAAAAATATAGAAGGTAGAAGATATAATTATGAAGGATTCTTTATAGATTAACGAGGAGGTTATAAATGAAAATTTATTGTGCGAGTCCATGGTTCAATCCTTTTGAAGCAATAATTAAAAGGAAAATGAAGTCAAAATTTAATTCAGAGGATGTATTTGACCCTCAAGAAACTGAAGCTAGTCGTTCCTATGACAAGTCACCAGGTAAGAAATTAGCAGAAGTGATTTATGCTGAAAATATCAAGAATATAGAAGATTGTGATACTCTTGTATTCTGGTCACCTGACAATAGTGATTTAGGTACGATGATGGAAATAGGTGTAGCAATTAAGTTAGGTAAGAAGATACTTAGGTACGATTATTTAAAAGATGAAATAATCGAAGTTGAAGTACCTGACTGTTCTCACTTAGAATTCAAAGAAGATACTTTTGTAAGAGTAGACTCAGTATCTGATGCTATAATCTTAGGTTATAATTACGATAGTAAATACAAATTCTTTTACGAATTAGTCAACGGTAAAGATAACATTATGTTATCAATTTTAGGTACAAGAGTACAGAGAATAGGCAATGATTACATACTTGCTAGTTTAGATTATAAGGAGATAGCTTAATGGATAAAAAATTTAACAAAAGAATGAAAATGAAAAAGAAAGAAGATAAAAAAGAAGGTAATTATATTTACTTAACTAGCTTAACAACTAAGACTAAAGTAGCCAAAGCTAAAAAGGTCAATTTTGATTCAATTCTAGGTGAAGGAGGTTCTTCATTCACTCTCTGTGGAGGTGTAAGTTGATGAATCGGTGGATTACGCTACTTAATAAAACTTGGAATGGAGGAATAAAGTGACTAACAGAGAAAGAATTGAATCTTTAGGTTATAAAGTAAAACCTATGAAGATTGAAACAGTAAAAACATCAGGAAGAGAAACTATAGTTGACGTATGGCTGAAATATAGAGATGAATACTTAAAGAAGAATGAAGATGGTTCTGTTGAAAATTTAAAGAATGGAAAATTCTATACAAAAGAAGAGTATGAGAATGAAATTTTCAATATGGATCTTTCTGTTAATTATATGGAAATGATACTCCTTAATATTACATCTTCAACTCTTTTTAGGGAATTTATTTTCCAATTTGAGGATTGTATTTGTAGATGGGGTAGGTCATCTAGAGATATGGCAGAATTTCTTACATACTGTTCAGAAGAACTTGCAGATCTTCCAGGTACTCCTAAAGCTTATGAAGAGTTTAAGAAAGTTCAGGAAGGATTTAAAGCAGGAGAGAACTCATTTGATGCAATGAGAGAGTGTCTCCCTGTTGCTTATCAAACAGATTTCATGGTTTATCTCCCTGTAAAGCAGTTTATTAAATACATTGCAGTATTCTATCATGCATTCCATAAAATCCTCCCTGAAACATGGAGATGTATTTATGTTGCATGTTATGAAAACCCTGACCTGAGACCTTGGTTGGATAAATTAAGTCAGTACCAGTCAATTGAAGAAGTACGTCTTTTTGAGGGTACTAATAAGAAGTTCCTACCTGGTAAGAGAGGTAAAGATGACCATAATAAATTCATACTTGCTAATCGAATTTACTATAAGATAGGAAATATTGGATCTGTACTTTATTCTCAGATGATTCGTATGGAGAAGAGTTTCACTTATGGTTACTATGATTTCATTAAATCACTCCCTCAGATGGATTGTCCTAACTGTAAAGTTCCATTTGAATGTTATTCTTCAATGAGTGAGGAACGTGCAGAGGAAATTATGAATACTCGTTCTGCATGGTTTGCATCAAATACTTATGACGGTGACCCTAATGCATGGAATGAATTTGCTATTCATCATTGGATTAAAAATTCTGAAGGTAATTATAGTATTGAGGATAACTATAAATTCTTCAAATTCTTATACAAAGAAGATGGAGTAGTTAAAGTTAATCAGAATTCAATTAATCGTTATATTGCTGATGATGAAAATCGTTTCCATAAGGATTATAATAGATTCTGGATTAATCCTCATATCCTTGGAAATGATGGACGTATCATGATTGACCGTCTTAATCAGCAAGGTTATTCTATTCATATGGATCTTTGGTGTCAGATGTGGAAAACAGGACTCTTTAAATTTGACCCTGAAAATCCCTACGTTAAGAGATGGTACAAATGGATTGATGAAGAAGGAGGAAAGAATACTGACTACCGTAAATGGGATGAAGTATGGAATTATTATTTAACAAATAAAATCTCAGTCATTAATCTGATGAAGAAGTTTAAGTTATCAGATTACTAGGTAAGGAGTAAGAGGTATGTTAAAAAGAAATATTAATATAAAAATATCTGGTAGTAGAGGTGTAGGTAAAACTTCTTTAGCCCACTTAATTTCTCAGATTCTAAAATCAAAAGGGAGTAAAGTGACTATTAAAGAAACTAATATTTACCAGAGTACAGTTGATAAGAATACAGGAGAATTTGACAATGTTGATGAACTCTCCTATAAGGATTTTGATATATTTATTCAAGTAGAAAATGACATTGAATTAGAAGAACAGTTAGATAGGATCCTAACTGACTTCAGTATAAGATGGAATACTAATAAAAAAGGATTAGCTAGAAGTCTTTTGAATAAATATATAAGTTAAGTTAATTAGGGAGTAACCTCTACTCCTTAAATATAATTGGAGGTACATATTATGTACAAAATTAAATTGGTAGGTCAAAAAGGACCTAGAGGTGGAACTTCTACTCCTTACTTTTATGGTTTAGAAGGTAGGAAAGCAGTTGCTGTTACTAAGAAAAATGAAGACTTAATTAAAACTTACAAATCAATAGTTTCAGCTACAAAAGGATTGGATTCAGCTAAAAAAGCATTCCCTGAATCTACTCCTGAACTCATAGAGTTCTAGTGGTTAGTCAGGTACCTATTGAAGGTACCTGACTTTCTACTTAGTGTAATAGAGTCCATCAAAACGTTAAATAGTATAATAGGGAGGCAATAGAATGGAGAAGTATTTACCAGTAGGTGAAAAATTAGTTGTAGAGATGCTACCAAATGAAAAGAAATCAGCTGCAGGGATTATAATTCCAGGTAGGGAAGATATTCCTAGTAATAGAGCAAAGATTTTAGTCGTACCTGAGAATTTGAGTGAGAAGTACAAAGTGGATGAAGTAATTATCATTGACTCCTATGCAGGTATGTCAGTTGATCCTGAAGATGAAAAGAGAAAGGTAAGGATTTTAAAAGAAGATGACGTATGGGCTAAGGTTACGGAGGTTAAATGACTCACGTAGATAAAATAAAAGAGTACTTTAAACCTTGTTTTCCTTTATTAGGAGAGAATGAGGATAAAGTACTGGAGTTAGTAAATCAACTCCCTGAAGAGTATTACGAATGTCCTGCAGCTAGTGGTAATAATCATTCAGAGTTACAAGCTAAAAGACATGGTTTATTGTACCATGTCTGGGAAGGATTTTGGGTACTCGATCAACTCATAAGAGCAAGAAGTGACATAATAGATAAATATAGAGTCAATTGGTATGAAGGTACCGACCCCTCTTCCGATCTTTATACTGCATACTTCTTACATGATATACTGAAGTATAAATCCAATCCTACAGGTACGAATTATACTCACGATGAAGACTGTTATCACTTCCTAGTAAAATTAGGTTTTAATCCCGTCGTTTGTCAGATAGTTAGATACACACATGGAAAATGGTCTACAGCTGTAATGAAATACCGTAAAACCTTCATAGGGAGTAAATATGAAGACTTAATCTGGTTATCTCATTATGCTGATATGGCTGCATCAAGGAAAAATGACGTTAAACTCATTTTAGAAAGTGACGGTACAGTCCCTAATTATGATAAAAGTAACTTTTCAAATAATAAGAAAAGAAGTGATGTGAGTCTTGAGTGGTGGAAGAATGTTGGAACAGAAAAAGTAGGGAAGGTAGAAACAAAAGAAGAAATAGAAGAAGAAGAAGAAGAATTAGAGGATTCTTTTTAAAAGGAGTTAAAATGCACAATAAGAATGACGTGAAGTACTACGAAGTATATCATAAAACCATCGGTGAGTGCCTAATATGTGAGCTAGTAAAATTTAATAATACATATGTATTTAAATCTTTAGCTTTTTATGGATGTAATAAGAAAGAAGAATGTACAGTGATTAAATGCGATAGAGTTTCTTTTATCCCTTTTGAATCTGTAACTTACTTCTCAGAGATTGACATAAATCTTGATGAAGCTGAACCTCTTAAGAATTGGATACACTATGAAGACGTAAATGAAAAACAGAAAGGAAGACCTACGTTACTTGCTTGAAATTAAGGTGTGAAGAGAGTCCTAACCGTTATAGGTTAAGGTAAAGGAGTAGGACTCTTTCTCTCTTTTTGACAGAGTCCTAACCGTTAACTAATGTAATAAGGATGCTATGTAATCCTTGAATAATTCGGATTCTTTAACAGAATAAGGAGGATATCATGAATGTTAAGAATTTAATTAATGACGTGCTCAGTAACCAATTTGTAAAAACTGAGGTTCTAATGAAAAAGTTTGGTTGTAAGTTAGCTGATTCAGAAGATACTTACTGTTTAAATCAAGGAGATAATATTGTTTATTTCTTCTTCCATGATGAGTCACCGTACCCATCAAGAGTAGTAGTTAAACAGCAGTACAAAGCTGAACCATCAAAGTACACAGTAAAAGATACTGTATTAGATTGCTACGTAAACAGACAGGAAGGACGTCATCAATTAGATATTAGTTACTCATACATTGATAATAGAGGTGGAGTAATTGCTGATTCTATTATTAACTTCTTCAGTAAATTGAATTATAGAGTATGTGAATGTTGTCTCTAGTCAAAATGACTGGAGTCCAACAAACCGTTAACAATTAAGGTAAGGAATCAGGTTTAAACAGAGTCCTAACCGTTATAAGTTAAGGTAAAGAGTTAATGCATGCAGAGGATGGTTAGAAGTTCATTACTTCCATGCATAATAAGAATTTTTGATATGAATTGATAGTAGCTAGATCGATTCTAACAATCAAGAATTCGATAAGCATTAATCCGTATGGATTAATTCATTTCAAGAGTTACTAGCTACGCTAGGAGTTTCTATGAATCTTAATAAAGAAATTTCTTCTGCATTATATCAGAAGGCATTGGAACGTAAGATTTTAGGTGATGTAGGACATTACCATGGATTTATGAATGCAAGTCAAGCATTCTTAAACATGGAAGAACTTACACTTGATAAAGTACTTAAAGGTGATTATCAAGCTAAGTACGTTGGTGCATCGATAAAGAAACATGTAATTGATTTACTCAGTTCATCTGAGTCACTAGAGCAAGTAGGGTATAATGTTTCAAATCCACATAAACATTATACGAAGAGGTCTTCTGTGTTAGAGCTCATTTCACCTCTACAAAAGTACCTTGAGTCCAATTCTATTAATTACCAAATTGCAGGTTCGTATCGACGTCAAAAAGAGTATGTAGGCGACCTTGACATTTTAGTTACAGGTAAAATGCTTAATGAATCCGATTTAAAAAGGATTTGTACGTTAACTGCTTACGGTTCTAAGAAAGCTAAATTAGTATTCAATGAACTTGAAGTAGATATTCGTGCAGTAGAAGAAAAGCATCTTCCTTGTACACTACAATACTTCACAGGCAGTCGAGACCATAACTTGATAATTAGAGGTATTTATAAGAACAAAGGATTCAAATTAAATGAATATTGTATAACTGATAGAAAATCTAAGGATATAATTTATCCAAAAGATGAGAAAGAGATATATTCATTTATTGGTCAGACATATGTGGAACCAATGGATCGTTAAAACTGTTCGTAGTACCATTGTCATACATCGCAACGGACGCATCTGGATTGCTACGCGCGAGTAACATATTTACCGATTGCAATAAAGGGTTGGCAATCGATAAAGTCAGTAAATTTTACTCAATCAGTAAATTAACTTAATTTCAGTAATTAAGTTTATAAATTTTAATATTAT
>JGI24502J29692_10044276_pt1 | contig 27509 bp, 12 predicted proteins | sample BioPla3RNA1_FD_29692 | JGI IMG/M metagenome (IMG submission 29692)
TGATACTATTCTGCTCTTTCCTGGCGGGCGCGCCGTTCATACTGGCCGATGAGGTGCCAATGGAGGCGCAGCATCCGCGCAGCGCTTATGTGATTCCGGTGCGGGATCAAATCGATAAGCCGATGTTCTACGTGATTCGGCGTGGAGTGAAGGAGGCTATGGAGGCCAGGGCGGATGTCGTCATTTTGGATATGAAGACTCCGGGGGGAGACCTGGACAGTACGCTCAAAATTATTGACGTGCTGGAGCAGTTCCCCGGGCTGACGGTGACCTATGTGAATAACGAGGCGATATCGGCCGGGGCTTTCATCGCTTATGGGACTCGGGAGATTTACATGAGCGAGCGTGCCATTATCGGAGCTTCGGCGCCGATTTTGGGCGGTCCCATGGGTCTGACCGGCGGCGGGGAGATACCCGATACGCTCAAGCAGAAGGTGGTCTCGATGATCCGTGCCCAGATGCGGGCCTGTGCGGAGCGCTACGGACATAACCCGGACGTGATTGAGGCGATGATCGACCCCAGCCGCGAGCTGGTGATGGGTGAAGAGGTGATCTGCCCCCAGGGGGAGCTCCTGACCTTGACCAATGAGGAGGCGGCCCGTAAGTATGGAGAGCCCGCTCAGCCGCTTCTATCGCTCGGGACGGTTTCTTCTCTGGAGAGTCTTTACCAGAGGTTGGGAGTAGAGCCGACCCGCGTAAAACAGGTTGAGAAAATCGGGGTCGAATCGATCGCCAGTTGGATTAGCACCTGGAGCTCGCTCCTGCTGATTCTGGGAGGTCTGGGTCTCTTTATTGAATACAAGACGCCGGGGTTTGGTATCTTCGGGATTATCGGGATTACGGCTCTGGTGGTCTATTTTCTTGGCAACTATATTGCCGGGCTTGGCGGACTGGAGTGGCTCATTTTCTTCCTGATCGGTGCCGCGCTGGTTGCGGCAGAGATATTTATTTTACCGGGGTTCATGATTTTTGGTTTCATGGGGCTCCTCTTCATGCTGGTTTCGCTGATTATGGGGATGGTCGATTTTTATCCCGGCAGCGGCTGGCTGCCCCGCTGGGACCAGTTGAGAGTGCCTTTCCTGAACTTTGGCGGGGCGATGGTCGGTTTAACCGTGCTGGCGTTGCTTTTGGGGAGATATTTTCCACATTCCAGGTTTTACCAGCAGATGATCCCCGCCAGTGTAAGCGGGGCGGAAGATTCGCGGAGCATCGTCTCCTTTCAGGAAAGCATGATGGGTAAAGAGGGTGTCACGCTTTCGGTGTTGCGTCCCGGAGGCAAGGCGCAGATAGAGAGCCGCTCTCTGGATGTGATTGCCCAGAGTGGCATGTTGCCCAAGGGGACTCGTGTGCGGATAGTTTCCTATAGCGGGACCGATGCGATCGTGGAAGAGATAAAAGAGAAGCCGCCTGGGAAAGAGGTTTAGGTTTGGGCGGTTTACCGGTTGCTGAGCGGTGGCACCTGCAAAATGATGGCTCAGAGGTTTGGAACTGTTTTGGAAGAAAAGCATTCGATTCTCCAAAAAAACCTTGGAGTGGGCCTTTTTTTGGGGTAGTCTGCTCGCAGCAGGGGTGTTACATTTCGGCAGATGAAAAGCCGGAATGAGAATGCCCGTAATGAAGGGGTGAGATTTCTCGCCCTCTGGTGTATATAATAGGAATTTTGTGGCAGCGAAAGACGACTTTTTAATTGATCTGCTGATGGATATGGGGCAGGTCACCCCGGAGCAGTTGGATGGCGCCCGGGAGATGGCGGACCTGAGCGGAGAGGGCCTGGTGGATACTTTGGTCAAGCAAGGTGTGCTCCAGCCAATCGACGTGACGCGGGCGAGTGCGACTTATTTTGGAGCCGAGATGGTGGAATTGACCGGGATGCGGCTCTCGGATGAGATTATTGCATTAATTCCCCGTCACCTGGCTAAAAAATACAACGTGGTCCCCATCGGCAAGAATGATTCTGACGGGACGATTGTAGCCATATCGGACCCATCGGACCTGGAGGCAATCGACAGCTTGCGGCTTCTCCTTCACTCGGATGTGGAGGTGCGTGTGGCTTCCGCAGAGGAGATTGAGGAGACCATTGAGCGCTACTATGGCTCGGCCGATAACTCGCTGGGCAGGATGATTCAGGAAATCACCGAAGGGGAGGTCGATATTGGCGGGCCGGGAGGGATTCTGGAAGCTGCGGATGATGGCTCGGTGGTCGATGCAGACGCGCCGATTATTAAGCTGGTCAACAGTATCATTGTAGATGCCTTTAAATCCCGCGCTTCCGATATTCATCTGGAGCCGATGTCCAAGACCTTCAGGGTTCGCTACCGGATTGACGGCAACATGCACGAGGTAAAGGGACCTCCCAAGCGGCTGCAGGCGACGGTGATTACCCGTCTGAAGATTCAATCGAACATGTCGATTGCTGAAAGGCGGATTCCCCAGGACGGCCGAATCCAGATGAATGTTGCCGGTAAATCACTCGACTTCCGTGTTTCCTGTCTGCCCACGACTCATGGCGAGAGCATCGTGATGCGTATTCTTGATAAAGAGGGAATTAAGCTTGGTCTGGCTGAGCTGGGCTTCTTGACGGATGACCAGCAAGTGTTTGAACGGCTGATCGCTTTGCCTGATGGGATTCTTCTGGTGACGGGGCCGACCGGTTCGGGCAAGACGACGACGCTTTACGCCTGTTTGAACTACATTAACCGGCCGGACCGGAAGATCATTACGGTTGAGGACCCTGTGGAGTATGTGTTGAGCGGAATTAACCAGGTGCATGTAAACGAGGCGGTGGGGCTCACTTTCAGCATGGCTTTGAGAGCGATTTTGCGTCAGGCGCCCAACATTATCATGGTTGGTGAAATTCGTGACCTGGAGACTGCCTCCATTGCGATTAACGCTTCCCTGACCGGTCACCTGGTCTTTTCGACGCTTCATACCAACGATGCCCCCAGTGCGGTGACTCGTCTGATTGATATTGGAGTCAAACCGTTCCTTGTGGCGACTTCTGCCCGCGCTTTCATGGCTCAGCGTCTGGTGCGTAAGATATGCAAGAAATGTGCGGAGCCGGCACGACTGACGGAGCATGAGCGCCATGTGTTGGAGATTGATGAAGCGACGGAAGCCGCCGGCAACATCCAGTTGGGCAAGGGATGCCCCAACTGCAAGGGTGGCTATCGAGGCCGTATGGGGATTTTTGAGATATTTCAGATAGGTGATGTGGCTCGGAAACTGATTTATGAGAAGCTCTCGGCTTCTGTTTTGAGAAACAAGGCCAGGGAGCTGGGAATGAGAACCTTGCGCGAGGATGGCGTTCGGAAGGTGCTGGCCGGGATGACCTCTGCTCATGAGGTGATTGAAACCACTGTGAGCGAGCTGGAGCAGTAGAGAAGAGTAAGGAAATTAGAGTTTAATCCTTTGATAGTAAATAGGTAAAATATGTATTCAATGTCAGATTTATTGCAGCTGACGGTCTCTGAAGGAGCCTCAGACTTGCACCTTAGAGTGGGGATTCCTCCGGTTATCCGGGTTCACGGACGGTTGCATCGCGTGGAAGGTCCCCCGTTAGCTGCAGAAGATACCGAAGAGCTCTCCAGGAGTATTACTTCCGAGGACCATATCCAGGCGGTGCGTGAGCAGGGTGGCTCGGACTTTGGTTTCGCGTTTGGAGAGATGGCCCGTTTTCGTGTCAGTGTGTTTAAAGAGCGCGGTAATTTTGGAATGGTCCTGCGCCAGATTCCCAGCAAGCTCCTTACCATGGAGCAGATTGGTTTGCCTGCCTCCGTGCGGGAATTGCTCTACAAGCCCAGAGGGCTGGTGCTGGTTACAGGGCCGACGGGTTCAGGTAAGTCGACCACTCTGGCCTCGATGATTGATATTATCAATATTGAGCGCGATGAAGCGCATATCATCACGGTTGAGGACCCCATTGAGTATTACCATCATCACAAACAGGCGGTGGTGACACAGCGTGAGGTTCACGTGGACGTACCGAGCTTTGCCGAAGCCTTGCGCCGTGCCTTGCGTCAGGACCCCGATATTATTCTGGTTGGAGAGCTTCGAGACCTTGAGACGATGGAAGCAGCGATTACGGCGGCCGAAACCGGTCACCTTGTCTTCGGTACTCTCCATACGACGGGAGCTGCCAAGACGATTGACCGTATTGTGAACGCCTTCCCCGTAACGCAGCAGGAGCAGATTCGTATTCAGCTCTCGACGGTATTGCAGGCGGTGATTTCGCAATTGCTCTTGCCCAGGAGCGACAAGCCGGGGCGTGTTGCGGTCTTTGAGATCATGATCAACACACCTTCCATTGGCGCTTTGATTCGTGATAACAAAACATTCCGTATCGGTTCAGATATTCAAACGGGAGCCAAGTATGGGATGTTGGCACTTGATGCCAGCCTGCTGGAGAAGTATGATCAGGGGCTTATTTCCCAGGAAGAGGTGATTACCAAGGCTCAGGATCCTTCCACCGCCATGCTAAAACTTCAGGAGATAGACGCTATCCGTGCTATGAAAAGCGCCCAATAACTCTTTAATTAGATGACTGATATAGCTAACTTTCCACTCGTTTCACTACTTAAAGATTCTGCTTTGCTTGATGACATGCAGGCAGAGGAGATAGTCCAGGAGGCCAGCCGTACTGGCAAACGGACCTTTGAGATCATTATCGATATGGGGATACTGGACGAGTCGACGCTTTTGCAGGTGATGGCCGACAGCCTCGCCACGCAGGTAGTGAACTTCGAATCACTGGGAGAGATACCGGCCGAGGCCATTGCAGCCGTCCCCGCCGAAACGGCAAAAGCCTATCAATGTATTCCGGTGGACCTCTTTGGCACCGTATTGCAGTTGGCGCTGGTGGATCCCTTCAATCCGGCAATAGTGGATGAAATCGGCTTTGCCATTGGTAAAGAGATTGTGGTGGTCGTGGCTGCGCCCTCTAAAATTGAAGAGGCAATCCAGCAGTACTATGGCGGTGGCGGTGGAGGTTTGGAGACGGCCAACGCGGTGAGCGATGTTCTGAGAGAGCTGGGGATGGATTCAGAAAGTTATGAATCTGAGCAGTCTGACCTGGAGGTAGGCGGTGACCACCTGAGCGACCTGGCCAATGAGGCGCCGATTGTAAAGTTCGTCAATCTGGTTCTGCAGCAGGCGGTTCAGGACCGTGCTTCCGACATTCACTTTGAGCCTTTCGAAGATGAGTTCAAAATCCGTTATCGTGTGGATGGCGCCCTTTATGAGATGGCTCCTCCACCCAGGCATCTGGCTTTGCCGGTGATTTCGCGTCTGAAGATTATCTCCAACCTGGATATTTCTGAGCGCAGACTGCCCCAGGATGGTCGTATCAACATGATGATTGACGGGCGGCCGATTGACCTGCGTATCTCCAGCCTGCCGACCCAGTTTGGTGAATCGGTGGTGCTTCGCGTATTGGACAGAAGCGCCGTGAAGCTGGAGCTTGACAAGCTGGGGATGCCTGAGCATGTCTATGAGCGCTTTGGGGATATGATCTGCCAGCCCAACGGCATCGTGATTGTGACGGGGCCGACCGGTTGCGGCAAGACGACGACGCTTTACTCGGCGCTCAACAAGATTAACGATATTTCTTCCAAGCTGTTGACAGTTGAAGACCCTGTGGAGTACGACATCGAGGGAATCATGCAGGTGCCTGTGCATGAATCGGTTGGGATGACTTTCAGCAACGCCTTGCGCGCCTTCCTCCGTCAGGACCCCGATATTGTGATGGTTGGTGAAATGCGTGACCTTGAGACGACCCAGATCGCGATTCAGGCTTCCCTGACCGGTCACCTTGTGTTGACCACGCTCCATACCAATGATGCGCCCAGTGCCGTCGTGCGTATGGTTGATATTGGTGCAGAGCCTTTTTTGATATCTTCTACGCTTTTGGGGGTTCTGGCGCAACGTTTGGTGAGGACTATCTGTAAGCGCTGCGTGACTTCATTTGAGCCTACGGAAAGCCAGCTCTCGCTGCTCGGCTTGACGTCGGCAGAGCTGGGAGACCGGACATTCAGCTACGGTCGCGGCTGTCCCAACTGTAACGATACCGGGTACAAAGGGCGAAAAGGTATTTATGAGCTTCTGGTGGTGAATGATCCCATTCGGGCGATGATCAATGATCGTGTCCCGACGGCAGTATTGCGCCAGAAAGCGATGGAAGATGGAATGAAGACCCTTCGCCAGGACGGTATACGGGGAATCTTCGATGGTGAGGTAACGATTGAAGAGGTTCTGAAATACACATAAAAAGAAGATTTAGAAGAAAACTTAATTAAGGTATGCCCAAGTTTAATTATATCGCGATGGATGCCCAGGGTAAGGAGACCAAGGGCAGTCTGGATGCGAAGAACCAAAGTGAAGCTCTGGCTCGGTTGCAGGAGATGCAGCTGTTCCCGACCAAGGTGGTAGAGGCAGGCGCAGCGGCTTCTGGTGGAGCCAAAGGCAAAAAAGCATCCAAGACCAAGGGTGGTGGCGCTGCTGCCAAGGGTGGCAAGGGAATGCGCAAGGAGATCAATATCCCGCTGCATAAGATACCCGGTTTTGGCGGCGTGAGCTCGAAGGTGCTTTGTACTTTCACACGGCAGTTGGCGACCTTGATTGATGCAGGGTTGCCTCTATTGCGCGGCTTGCGAGTGCTGGAGCGCCAGGAAAAGAACCCGACTCTGAAGGAGACGATTCAAAAAATATCTCTTTCCGTGGAAGGGGGAAGTACTTTCTCCGAAGCTCTCGCCCAGCACCCCAAGGTGTTTAACAAGCTCTTTATCTCGATGGTGAAGGCCGGTGAGATGGGCGGTGTGCTCGAGGTGGTGCTCCTGCGTCTGGCTGAGTTCATGGAGAAGGCCCAGAAGATTAAGGGCAAGGTGGTGGCAGCCTTGTTCTATCCTGTGGCCGTGCTGATTGTAGCGGTGGCCATTATGGGTATTTTGATGGTGGTGGTGATTCCCAAGTTTAAGGAAATTTTCTCTGATCTGGTTTCCGGACAGGGATTGCCTGCCTTTACGGAGCTGGTGCTCAGTATTTCCGAGACAATCCAGTACCACTTTCCAGAAACCTGTATTGGCGTTATAGTTTTCGTCATTATTTTCCGATTGTTGGTTAAGACCAAGACGGGGAGGTTCCTGTTTGACAAGTTCAAGCTGGTGATGCCTGTGTTTGGTCCGGTGATTTCGAAGGTGGCGATTTCCCGCTTCACTCGGACCCTGGGGACGCTGGTGAGCTCCGGTGTGCCGATTTTGCAATCGCTCACCATTGTGCAGGAGACCTCCGGTAACGTGATCGTGGCCAACGCGGTGCATAGCGTCCATGAAAACGTGAAGGAGGGTGAAAACATTACGACTCCGCTGGAGAGCTCCAAGATTTTCCCGCCGATGGTGATCTCGATGGTCGATGTCGGCGAGCAGACCGGTGCTTTGCCGGAAATGTTGATGAAGATTGCCGATAACTATGATGAAGAGGTTGATAACGCCGTGGCGGCCATGACTTCGCTTTTGGAGCCGGTCATGATCGTTTTCCTGGCTGTAATTGTTGGCAGTATTGTGATTGCGATGTTCATGCCTCTGATTGCTTTGATGGATGGAATGGGCGATGTCGAGCATGGTGATGGTGAATAAAAGGCAAACAGCGGAAAGTGGAGCGCCATGTGCAAAGCGGAATCCAGTGCGAAGAGAGTTTTGGCACGAAAACTGCGGTGCCAAGGTGATGGGAAAAGCATGAAATGCATTTTTTGATTTAATAACCTGCTTCAGAGAAGATTAGAGTGTGCTTTAGTAAATCAGATAAGAACCTGTTGATGAGGAGTGGCCGCTGGGGGTTCACGCTAATAGAGCTGCTGGTGGTAATTTCTCTGATAGGTCTTTTGGCTGGAATGATGATTGGTTTATCGAGCCTGGTTTCCAGCAAGATGAGGATTGCCCGCATTCAGGGCGAGCTCTCGCAACTGGTTTCGGCCATTGAACTCTACAAAGACCGCTACAAGGTTTATCCGCCCGATAACCAGATGAAGGATGGGAACGGCTATCAGGTAGTGGGTTCTTCAGCTACCAACCAGTTGGTTCTGGAGCTGACCGGCTGCCTGGTTACCAATAACGCTTTTTCTTCCCCTCATGTTCGTACTCCTTCGGGGAGTTTGCATTTATTAACTTCGGCGGAAATGAAACCGATTTTTGGCAATGCTGGAGACGGCATCATGAATGCCTCTGAGAGAGACTCAAGAGTGCGAAACTTCATGGGCAGCTATAGCCAGCGCAAGCTGGGGAGACTGACCAACGCCAACCATACGCTAACGTTTGATATATTCCGAGTTCCCGTGAATGCTCCTTTATACCAGTCGGCCCTGGATAGCAGAGGCAAAGCGTGGCGCAAGATGGGAGTGAACAATCCGTGGCACTACAATATGAGCGAGCCGACCAATAATCCGGGGAAGTTTGACTTATGGGCCGAGTTCCAGCTGTCGCGCCAGAACATGGTGAAGCAGGACGAGCAGGGCCGCTTTGTGGAATACTACGTGATTGGCAACTGGAACGGGATGAAGCCGGAAATACGGAAAGACTATTTTTAAAAGAATTGTAGAAGAACTGATAGACTGATATGAGAATGATGAATGGAAAAAACAGAGCCTTTACGCTCATTGAGCTTTTGGTGGTGATTGCCATCATTGCGATTCTGGCCGGGATGACTTTCCCTGCGGTTACCAAAGCCAAGTCGAAGGTGAAAATTAAACAGGCAGAAATGGAAATCGCCAACCTGGTAGCCGCCATTTCGCAATATGAGAGCTCTTACGGCAGGTTGCCGACCTCCAAGTTCACGACAGACCGCTCCGGTGTGTATGACTTTACCTATGGTCTTTTTAACAATGTGGGGCCGGTCCAGCAGCCTGATCGCAAGGAGCCTTATCCGGTGACCTTGCGTCTGGGCAGCGGCAACAACTTCACGAACAATGCAGAGGTGCTCTCCATTTTGCGTGATATGGAGTACTATGCTTTCAGTAATGGTCCCGATGGACGCACTCCCAACTACAATCATGCGCGCAATACGCGCAAAGAAGTTTTCCTGACGGTTAAGGATGGACCCAAGGTGGGTTCGCCCTCCGCGGTAGACCCCTATGGTACCTACCGTGACCCCTGGGGCAATCCCTATTTTATTACGCTGGACCTGAACTACGACGACTATGCGGTGGACTGGATGTATGGCCGCTCGCAGGTGAGTGGCGACCCTTCCGATTTGAGGAAGGGTTTGAACGGCCTGATCTATGTGCCTGAGTACTCGCTGCCGGGGAGCCCCGTGACCTTTGGCGTAAAGGCCAACGTATTGGTCTGGTCGATGGGTCCGGATGGTCAGGCAGACCCCAATATCAAGGCAAACGTTGGGGTGAACAGGGATAACATCCTGAGTTGGAGATAGTTCAAAATTTTCTATCAATATTTAAAAGCGAGGAACTTTTAATGCTGAAAAACGGGCAAACAGTGAAGATGAAAGAGAGGGAGGGTGGCTTTACGCTGATAGAGCTCCTCGTAGTCTTCACTATCATCGGCTTGATAGCTGCTCTGAGTATGCCGGCGTTGAAGGGGTTTGGCCAGGGGAACCTGGTGAACAACGTGGCACGGCAGCTTACCGATGATATCAGCCTGGCGCGCTCCCGGGCAATTAGTGATCGCTGTACTGTTTACGTTCTTTTCGTCTCGACCAATATCTACTGGGAGAGGAACCAGTTCCAGAGCCTTTTGAACCAGGCGGCGATGGAGCTTCCGGCCATGGAGCGGCAGCGTTTTATTCAGAGCTCTCGGCTGCTTTGGACGAACCTGGCTCAGCAGCAGTATACCGCTTATGCGGTTTATGCCAGCCGCACGGTGGGGGACCAGCCAGCTCAGCGCAAACCCCGCTACCTGACGGAGTGGAAAGTTTTGCCCGATGGCGTGATGTTCCACCCCTACAAGCTGACCAATAACGTTACGAGGGAGTACTGGCTAAATGAAAAGACGCGGCAAAGGAGCAGTGGTTTTACCAACTGGATAGAGACCCCTTTACCGCATGTGGATGTTCATTTCCCCAATGCCAAGGGACCTCTGATGAGCCTTCCCTGCATAGCGTTTAACTATAGAGGGGAGCTCGTTTTCCCGTGGTTGGCCACCGGCAGTACGAAGCCGGAATTTTTGTCGGTGCCCTCCTGGTGTGATTATGAAGTGCTGCCGATTGTCAAGGCAGGTGGTTTTTACTCCGCGCCGGTAGACCTGGTCGAGATAACCCCGCTGGCAGCTCTGGAGAGGCCGCCCCTGATGAGAATACGGATTGACGGCAAGACGGGGAAGGTGAGCGCCCTGCAAGATGAAACAAGAGTGGACTTCCAAGAATGAGATTTTTGCAACATAGGACCCGGAAGCAAAGCGCTTTCACCATGGTGGAGATAGCTCTCTGCCTGGCGATCGTTGGCTTTGCTCTGGTGGTGATCATGGGTGTGCTGCCGCTGGGTGGCCAGGCTCAGAAGAAAAACAGGGAAAACACCTTGAGCCTGATTGATGGCAACTACCTGCTGGAGGCGATCACTCATGGTGCGCGCGGCTATGATGACCTGGGGCTCTACGTTGATGAGATACTGCTTTACTCGGATTCCAATACGAGTGCCGGCCCACAGGCGGTGATACAAAATAACGTCTCTGATGGTACCTACTGGGGGACTCGGGAGATTGTCGGTTTGCTGACCGCTCCACGCTTTTTACTCACAAGCAGCAATGTTTGGGTGCCCAACTATTTAAATAATAACAGGATTCTGGGCAATAGTCTCTACACGAACATGACTTGCCGGCTCAAGATGCGCTCCATGAGTGGCTCCTCCTCGGATAAGGGGAACAATGAAGCCAATCGCGATTTTGGGATGGCCTATCTGGTGGATGTGGATGTGTTGCCGCTTCAGACCAACGTTTTAAACATGAGCCAGCTTGACAAGGATGAAGCTTTACTGGAGAAGATGAAGGTGGATCGCTCTCTTTCCCAAAACGTTTATCAGGTTTCGGTAACGCTCTCCTGGCCGCTCAGGAGGTCAGAGAAAGGCGGTTACAGTGCCGGAGCGAATTCTCAGGTTTTTCGGACTCTGGTCTCCGGCAGTATGACACACTCGGTGTTGCATGCGGACCTGCCCGGGCTGGGGGCGCGGGATGTGGTTTTTTGGTATTTCAACGGAAACGAATTTTCTGTTACGAACAATACGGCGTTCTATGACGACCTGGCGAAATAGAGGGTTGAAGAGGTGAACGCAGGAGGCAGGGGTATGGAGTTAAGAGAACAACGCTGGAAGAGGGGAGCGAACAGGGCTTTGGCCTTTTCGCTTTTGGAGGTACTGGTGGTCACGGTCATGATGACCCTGATCCTTTATGGATTGTACAGCATGTTCAGCCAGACCCAGAAATCGTTCCGCTCAAATAATGCACAGGTGGATATCATGCAGACGGCGCGGACGACTCTGGATGTGATCGCCCGCGATGTGGAACTGCTGGCCGCCAGCGATATGGCCAACGGCGCGAACCTGATGACCCTTTTAAGCTATCCCTATGATTACCCTGCCGCAAAATATAACCGCAGTACCCCGATGATCCAGGCTACGGTGCCTGGCGACACGAATGGACCGTTCCGCACAAACTTCATGCAGGATTTCTTTTTCCTGCAAAAACAGAGCAACTACTGGATTCCCTGTGGATACTTTATCGGCAGTACGACGCTGACCAATCAGGGGAGTGTGACCAATGCGGTGACGCAGGTCAATGATAGCGGGGTTGGCTCGCTTTATCGGATTGGTTTTTCGCTTTTGAATGAGTTCGGCGTTGAGGTTCCTTCCATCGAGTATGACACGAACATGGCTTTTGTCTGGATGAGGGAGTTTCGCGGCTGGGATGCCGGAGCGGGGCGCGGTGGATTCTACAGGACCAATGCGAACCTGCTGGCTGAGGGTGTCGTGCATTTCTCGGTGCGTTGTTTTGATTCGCAGGGTCAATCGATACAATACCAAAACTATCATCGGCCCAATGAGAGCTCCTGGGACCGGGTTTATTTAGACTCGCTGGGGATACGGCGGACGAATATGCCGCCACAGAAATCTTTTAGTATCTATGCGCCGAACGCGGGGTTGACCTCAACGGAGCTGATGGATGATTACCTGAGCCATGGTGGACTCTGGCGGGTAAATAACAGGCTGCTTTTCCCAACCAACCAGGTGGATGCCGCCACCAATGTTGTAATATTGGGGCAGATATTGGGCTCAGCCAATCGGATGGTGGTGACGGACAACCTCTTCCTGAGCAATGCTATTCCTTCCTATGTAGAGATTGAGTTGGGGCTTTTGGAGCCACAGGCCTGGGCCAGACTTAAAGCAATAGGCAATGATGAGGTCCGCAGGCAATATCTGTTGCGAAACGCCGGGCGCGTACATCTTTTCCGGAAGCGAATCCCCATTAGAAGGGCATTTCAATGAGACTGAAGATTTTTAGAAAGAGTGGTGAGCAGGGGGTGGCGTTGGTTGTAACGCTCATCATGCTGGCGGTAGTGACTTTTTTGGCGGTAGCTTATCTGGCAATGAGCCGCAGAGAGCAATCCTCCATCTATACCTCTTCGGAGCAGAACCGTGCGCAGTTGATGGCCGAATCCGCGTTTAATCATCTTAAAGGGAAAGTGATAGCCAATATTCTGACCTATACGAACCTGGGAAACTACGACCTTTTAGTTTCGACCAACTTCAATAATCCGCACAGAGCCGACTTCCGCCCCGGAGTTCGCTATCCGGATGCGGGGTACCTGACCAATGTTTGCCTTTATGATACGAACGGAGCCCCGATTTCGTGGTCTGTGGATGACCTGAGGGTTTCGCTGGGGAACCTGCAAGTTTCTCCTGTGGCGCCGGTTTTCTATAGTGTGCTGGATAACCGAAGCTACTCCAATGATTTTCGCTTCTATCTGGATTTCAACCGAAACGGGAAATTTGACCCGACCCGCACGACTAATTATGGAGGAACCGGGATGGTGCAGACTCTTCAGTGGGGTGACCCGCAATGGATCGGGGTTCTGGAGAATCCCAACCAGCCGCATTCACCGAGCAACCAGTTTATTGGGCGCTTTGCCTATGTGGGGGTTCCTATTGGCAAGACCCTTGATATCAACCATATTCATAATAACACCAAACGAAATACGGAAGCTTTGAATGAACTGGCTTATCAGAGAGGGCAGGGCGTGGGGAGCTGGGAGATGAACCTTGCCGCTTTCTTCCGTGAACTGAACCCCTTGCAATGGAGCAATCAGGGCGGCCAGGATTCCTATGCTTACTTCTCCTCTACCAACCAATATAACAGAGGGGCCGCTTTTGAAGATGCTTTGGAGGTTCTGAAGTATCGTTATGATGATGATTACAAATTGCTGGTTCCGCTTGATTCGCCTACCTGGATACCCGGGCAATCCGCCTATGATGATATCAGCCGTTTGATTTATAAGGGTGAGGATCTGAGGCTGCGCAGGACAGATGTATTGGACCGCTTCGGCTATGATCTGAGCGATACTTACGCAGATGGCCCGCTGCAATTGACCGCCTTCATGCATGAAGGGAGCGACTCTGCCTGGAAGGATTGGGATAATGAAGACAATCAGCATCTTAAGCTTGCCTGGGTGGGGAGCGATAACCCGAAGCGTTTTTTTGATGTTCAGGAACTGGTGGATGATTCCAAGTTCAGCAGCTCCAAGGGGTTGGATATGATCGCCCGCCTGCAGGGCACTTATCAGAGCAGAAGCTTTACCGATGAAGAGCGTTACCTGACCAATGATGTCGCGTTCTATAAATTGATCGGCCAGATGGGAGCGGACTCCCTCTACACAGCCGATAAACGTATCCCGCTTAACTATACGACCCTGGCTTCCAGCGGTTATACGAACTTTGTTCCCTGGACGGCGACCACGCTTACGGCTTCGAATTTTTTCAATACGACGGCTGACCGATTGATGCGTGAATATTACGGTAAATCGCTGCGAGAAATCCAGATTTACCCGACCAATCAATATACGGCAGGCGTCCATCAGCTTTTCCAACTGACCGCCAATATATACGATGCGATGACGAACCAGGCGCCCAAGGGGCTTCAAGGGCCTGCGTTGCCCTCGGTTTTCCGGCCGGTTTACCGTACGCAGGGGAGCAGGGTTTTTCTGGACAGCTATGAGGTGGTGCGGGATGAGCGGGATAACTGGTTCCGCAACGGGATGTTTGTGCGGATTGTCCCAAGTGTGTCGGGAGTGATGGCTGTGCGGCCTGATGTGACGGTATCGACTTTTGCCGGCAGCGCCGATACGGAGGGAAAAATCCGGCTGAACGTGATCGGTATGCCGTGGGTGATTGCAGCGCGGAAAGGATACCCCAACTTTAATGAACAGGAGCTTCTGACTGATATTCAATTGACCCGCAAGATCGGGATGACCCGCCAGAACATGGCGAGCATCTTTGCGATTCAGGATATGTGGGTTCAGTATATTTTGAGTGTCTCCAACCGGCTTTCTTTTGAATCGTGGCATCCCTATTCCGATAATAAATATCGATTCCAGAGGCCGTTGCAGGTAATGGTGACGAACAAGGTGACCAGCGCCCTCTGGCGCAATGGCCGGGTTGTTCCGGTGGCAACGGCCACCAACATGTATGGTATCCCCACCCGCTACAGCAATTACGTCTCGCGTGTGCTGACGACGAACATCATGGCCAATGACCTGAGAAGCTGGGAAGAGGGGACTTTTAAGGTGATGACCTCGAGCAATTTGACCTTTGTACCCTCTTCCATCATAGAGACTCACCAGAGCGGCGGCGCTTACTATCAGACGAATGCGCACGGGCTGGTTACGTTAAAGCCGAAGAATCCCTCGCTTTTCTACCAGAATGCGAACTTCCTTTCGGGCGCTCCGCTTTATATTACCTATACGAACCAGATCACCTATATTGCGCTGGACCACGAGAATGACTGGGTGATTGATTACGTCAGTATTGAGAAGACGAATCTGTTTAACCTGACGGAGCTGGTTCGGGGAACGGGTGAATCGAGCGCAGCCGGAGACCATGACAGCAGCCTTTCCCGTCTTTTGTGGGACCCCCATTTTGGTATTCAAAGGCAGATTGATATCTGCCTGGGCAATCAGGATGATGAAAACACCTGGCTGGAGTTTTCCGGCGGAATATACGAAAAAGCTTATCAAATTCAGGGATTCCGCCAATTCTGCGGTATGACCAATAGCCTGACCGCGGGGGGATCGAGCGATACGCAAGGGCTGTACCGCCAGACGCCATATAACCCGACCGCACACAAACTGATTATAGAGTCGCTTCAGGTAAATGATCCTCTGGTTCACTATCATATTGGTGATTACGTGAATTACACGAATATCTTTTCGCCTTTACGCTCTGTTCAGGAGCGCCAGGAAGAGGACCCGAGCAATATTGGCAAGGTGAATAATTTTTACGTTCCATGGGGCGGCAATCCTGATAAGGATATAACCGGCTATCGTGAATCGGTAAACCAGGTGGGGATCAAAGACCCGAATGTGACTACTTCGGACCGCTGGGATTTCCCGACCAACTGGTATGGCAGACCTTTCGCCTATCCGACGATTGGCTGGCTGGGCAAAGTGCATCGCGGAACCCCCTGGCAGACGGTTTACCTGAAGAGCGATGCCGTGAGCTCCGAGATTTGGAGTAGATGGAGCGGACGGGAGGATTCTCACCCGACCAATGACTGGAGGCTGATGGATATCTTCACGGCCGCGGTGAACAAGAACGCGGCCCGCGGTCTCTTATCGGTTAATCAGACCAACTCGGCTGCCTGGGCCGCTGTCCTGGGTGGCGCCTCGGCCTTGACCGACACCAACACGATGGTTGTGATTGAGCCACAAACGGATACTTTCCAAAAGATCGTGGAGGGGATCAATGCTACGCGGGCCAGCTTGCCCAAACGTGCCTTTTCCTACCAGGGTGAGGTGCTCTCTTCGCCGTCATTGAGTGTGAGGTCGCCTTATTTGCCGCAAACAGTTTCATCTGGCATCAACGATGCTGTTATGGAGTGGATACCGATGCAGATCATGTCTCTGTTGAGGGAAGACAAGCCAGCCTATTTGGTGTATGCTTATGGGCAGGCTCTTGCGCCAGCGCCAGGGGCGGTGGTATTGGCTCCGGGTCAGTATCGTGGAATGGTCACGAACTATATAGTGACTGCTGAGTACGCGACCAAGACGGTATTCAGAGTGGAGGGCGACGAGCTTAACCCCAAGGTGGTTACTGACAGTTTTGATGTGTTGCCCATGGAGTAGAGAGGTATAAAATATGCGTCGCAAGAAGATTTGGTTATGGAGTGGTTTATTGGTTCTGGTGGGGATACTGGGGCTGCACAATTTTTTTACTCATTCGACAGACAGGCTGGCTCGGCGATATGGTTTGGTCGGCTCTGAGCAATCACTCAAAGATGTTACGGGGCAGACGGTTCTGACCCAGAAAAGCCTCCTGGTCAGCAATAAAAATTTACTTCCCGAGGGATGGGTATTGGCAGATGAGGGCAGAGAGTTTCTTTCCCAGGAGCCTGCCCGTGAAAATGGATGGGTGGCAGCCAATACTCGGCAGGGTATTGATAAACTGGCTCGGAACTCCAGCGCGATTTTGCTGAAGAATGCTAGGATTGATACACGCAGCATGGCAGAGCTGCCGATCCCTCCGGCGCTCATGGCCGGGGCTGACCCGGGCACCTATCTGGTGCAGAGCCGTGGAGAGATTAGCGACGGTTTTTACCGCAGGCTTGAGGAGCTGGGAGTTGAGGTCATTTCTTACATCCCCAATAATGCCGTTCTGGCGGTAATGACCCCGGAGCAGGCGGCCCAAAGCGACGAGCTGTTTCAGTCCGTTCTTCCGTATCATCCTTATTACAAGCTTGATTCCGAGCTTTTGGAGTATGCCCTGGGCGAGAATGAAACGCCGTACCGAGCCGGAACGATTATACAGGTGGCATTGGCTCCAGGGTTGGAGGATTCTTTTTTTGAGAGTGCCAGAAGAGAAGAGCTCACGGTGCTGAGTCGGCAGGAGACTCAATTCGGCGAAGTGGTGATGTTACAGCCGGCCTTGAACCAGATAACAACTTTGGCGCAACTGCCTTCTGTCCATTTGATGGCTGTCTCGCAGCCTGTTTCGCTGGCTAACGATCTGACGATGATCCATCTGGGTGTGACCACCAATGAGGCGAATATTGATAGCTATCTGGATTTATCTGGCGCGGGGGTCTTCCTGAACGTGAATGACAGCATGGTGGATGCGACCCACCCGGCCTTGAGCGGTCGTGTGCTTTTTGCCAGAGACGCGCAGGGTAACCGCCTGCTCCCCACTGATACAAACGAGATGGCCCATGGGACTCATGTACTGGGGACCATTTTGGGCAACGGTGCCGAATCCGAAAGTGTCGCGGGTGGCGCAAGCGGTTCTTATGAGGGGCCGGAGCTTTCTTTTAAGGGAGCAGCGACTAATGCAGAGGCTCTCTATTTGCCAATTGATTCGGGACAGCTCTCTTCGAGCACTCTGAATATGGATATGATTCGCTGGGCGGCTCGGACCAACTACCTTGAGCGCAAGCGGACCAATACTTTAATTTCTAACAACAGTTGGAACTTTTCGGGTTCTCGCACTTATGACCTGGCTACGGCGCTCTTTGATGGAGCGGTGCGCGACGCTTTGCCGGATGTGACCGGCTCCCAGCCGATGCTCTTCGTGTTTGGTGCCGGTAACTCCGGCTCCGGCAATCATGAGGGTAGCGGCGGCGTTTCCGGTTCCATTCTTGCGCCTGCGACAGCAAAAAACGTGATTACCGTGGGGGCTTTGGAGAGTCCGCGGTATATGAGCGTGACTCGTACCAATGAGGTTCATGAAACAATTGAGCTGGAAAATGGCGAAATCGAGACAATCACTAATCTGGTGGTTACGACGAACAACACTCTTTACCGCCAGACCGATAATGAGCAGCAGGTCGCCAGTTATTCCTCACGGGGCAATGTCGGCATTGGGGTGGAAGGCTCCAGTGGACGCCGGAAGCCCGATGTGGTGGCGCCAGGCTCCTTCATCGTATCTACCCGCGGTCCCAGCGAGGCGGATCAGGTTCCGGAGACCTATTTCAGGAGCCAGCTTTTGAGCGGCCAGTATCTGGAGAGCGGAGACACAAACCATTATGCCTTTTTTGGCGAAACCAATCTGGTGGGGCTGACCATTGAGATACTGACCAACCGTAACAGCACCCTCCCGCAGCCGCATCTTGGTATTTATTTGAGGAAAGGCGAGCGCCCGAGCGACCGCTACTATGTGGGAAATGATTACTACACGACGAACTTCCTGATGAATGTGGAGGTTGAGATTGATCCGGAAGAAGACTCGGAAGAGCCGCCGGATAACCCGACCTGGAGCAGCGCTTATGGAGATTGGTATTACTCTATTGGCGGACCCGAAGAGGGAAGCGCCAGTTTTGACATTCTTCTGACTTTTGAGCTGCTCTACTCCGATGAGGAGATCGCGAACATGGAAGATTTGGCTGCCGCCAATGAGCTTTTGGGTGAGTATTACCGCTATGACAGCGGCACCAGCATGGCGGCGGCGGCGGTTACCGGCATCCTGGCTTTAACGCAGGAATTTTTTGAAACCTACTCGCCAGCCGGCGTGAAGCATCCTTCTCCGGCGCTCCTCAAGGCGCTGCTTATCAATGGCTCTAACCCTGCCGGCAATCAATATAGCCGCAGGGAGCCCTATGGGGTCAACTACCAGGGCTGGGGAGTCCCCAATATGACCAACTTGATCCCCGCAGCGCTGACTAACGATACTGATAATAGTAGCTGGCCGCTCTGGTTTGCAGAGCAGAGCGTGAGCAATGCGCTTGCTACGGGGGAAGCCTGGGAGCAGAGGATTCAGGTCCCAGAGGGAATGGAAGAGGGGAACATGAAAGTGACGCTGGTCTGGACGGACCCGGCAGGCAACCCCTCCGCAGCGATCAAGCTGGTGAATGATCTGGATTTAATCGTCTCCAACTCAACCGAGAATCTGGTTTATGTGGGCAATGACTTCCCCATTAACAGTGATTTCAACCAGTCTTACCATGTGAAAAAAGAGAGCAGCGATGGTGAAGACGACGGTGAAGATGATGAAGAGACGGATTCCGCCATTCAGGCCGCTCTGGAGGCGATTGGTGAGGCGCGCGACTTCATCAACAATGTGGAAACCATCGTCATCAAGGGTCCGCTGGATACGAACTATATTCTCTCGGTGCAGGCGCGCCGCGTGAATGTGAATGCGGTGAGTCAGCATCCCGATGGAATTGTGCAGGATTTCGCCGTAGTGGTCTCTTTCCAAAACCGTACCGAAGAATTTGGCTCAACCAATCGTTTTAAGGTGGAGGCTCCTGAAGGGGGTTCCGGAATTCTGGGGACGAATGAGTGGATTCCAGTTGTGGATACGGTCACTAACAGCGTTCCGCTTCTTAAACAGCGGGTGGGGGCAAGTTCGCCCCTGCTGGGAGCGGATGATACTCTGACCAACGGGGTTCCTTCTCAGTGGCATTTTTATCTGTTTACAAACGTCTGGTGGCAGAAAATCGAAGAGGGTTCGGAGGTGCCTGTCGATGACTGGGAGCCGGATGCAGAGCCCGATGAGGATGGCCGGATGCGTGTGGGTGGGCCCTATGTGGCGTTTGCTACGTTCCTTCCGCCCAACCTGGCATCTGAAGCGAGGCTCAACAGTGCCGATATCGACCTGTACGTCTCGACCAACTCGGCCATCACCAATCTGGATGCAGTGGTGATTGATGAAGCGGTCCAGCAGGGCTGGGCAAGCCGCAAGCAGGGCGGAAGCGAGCTTTTTTATATGACCAATGCTCTGGAGAACCAGGTATTTTATATCGGTATCAAGAGTGAAGATCAAAAAGCTTCGGAGTATAACTTTGTTGGTATTTCGAGCGATAAGCCTTTTGATGAAAATGATAATGGGAACCGCATGGTTCGCTTTAACCCGGGTGGGGCCTGGGTGCCTGATGGCTCACCCGATGAACCGGGCGGTGTTTATCTTTTTGCAATTGTAACGGACCCGATCATTATTGATACCCTGATTGTCACCAATTTGTACCAAGCGCAGAATGCAGGGGACCTCTATGTTTCGCTCAGCCACGAAGATACCTCGTTTTCTGAGGGGACTGTGGTTTTGCATAACCACTCTTTCCTGGGAGATATCAATGACCCCAGAGCATCTAACCAGGTTGAGGTTGTTTATGATGACTCTGATCAATTGAGTTCGTATCGGCAGAAGACGGATGGACCGGGCAGCCTGCGCAACTTCATGGGGAAGGAAGGCTCGGGGCTTTGGCTCTTATCCCTGACTGACAACGCGCTCAACCATACCAATCGCGTTTCCTCAAGGCTTTACATCACGCCTTATTTTGCGAACGCCTGGTTTACGGTCAATCCGTATTCATTCTTGTATCGCTCCTTCTACGTGGAGGATGACGTCATCGGAGTGAATATCACTATTTCGGAAATTGACCCCGAGTATCCGCTGGAGTTGTACATCCGCGGATGCAACTGTACCGGCTCTGAGGAGCAGTGCACGGCCCAGAGCTGTTACCCGACCCGTTCCGTCTATGATCACTGGGAGTCCATATCACCGCCTGGCCGCACTGTGACCATTACGCGGCAGGATATGCCGCCGCTGGAAACGGGGCGCTACTGGCTGGGGGTCTATAACCCGAACGCGGTGGATGTGGATTTCAAGCTGGAGATTGAGTTTATCTACGGCTTTTACCTGGGCGATGACGAGGGGATTCCTTCCCCCAATACGCCGATGCTGTTGCAGGATGATGCGTATACGCTCTTTCAGGAGGATTTTATTTCGATTCCCGATGCTGAGTCTGGGGCCACCAACCTTGTGCCTGTGGTCTATGACTCGGTGATTCATATAGGGGATGACCGTGAAATTAAGAATGTCAATGTGGGCGTGCGGATTGACCATCCGCGCATCTCAGACCTGGCCTTTTCGTTGATCAGTCCGGCCGGTACTTCTGTTCTTCTCTCTGAGAACAGAGGCTGGGGAGCGACCAACGCGGCGCCGGAAGAGCTGAATATTATTCCCAATGAGCGGAATAACTCCACGTACGGCTCGGGCGGCACCAATGACTATGGGCTGATGAGCTATGCCTTCTTTAGCAGCGATACGAACTATACGCTCCTGCCGATTAAGTTCGAGCAGCCACCCTATACCAATGACGGCAAAGGGACGGTGTTGAAAATCTCCACTTTTGAAGATGCTGAACCCGGGGTTTACGACCTCAGCCAGAACTTGATTGTATCGGATGACTTCAGATGGCTATTGAGCGCTTCGACCAATACCAACGTTGTCTGGATAGGGGATTATGATGAAAACTTAAACCCGATTGGGCCGGGTACCCTGCAGACAAATCTGGTCACGGTGACCAACTTCAGAACCTGGGTGAAGTCTAACGAAGTGGATTCCTTCACCGGCACTAACTACCTGATCGCCAACCGAACAGTGCTGCGGACGGAGTTTACGGACCTTGAGCCGAACACCAACTACATCTTGAGGGTTCCTTTCAAGAGGCCGCGTCCGCTGGAGGGGATTCTCACCTGGTGGCGTGCCAATAATGATTATGAGGACTCGGAGTGGAACCTGCCACTGGAGATTGCAGAAGGTTTCAGTTGGCCGGAGTTTACCACCAACGGCGTGGAGGGGAGCGCTTTTGCACTCACCAATGCGAACCTGATCGGTAAAGCCCCGCATATATTGCAAACCGCGAGCACTAACTTTACGGTGGAGGGGTGGATAAAAGTGGATGAAGATCAGGTCCATGCTTATGCTGACCGGTACGGGGGACCGAATATGCCGCTTTTTGAGTTCACGCAGGTAACGACTAATTACTGGACCAACATTGTCCAGATAGATGGTGAAGAGCGTGAGAATATCTATGAGTATTACACTCTGCATCGCGGGATGTCTGTCTGGCTTAAAGGCAATACCTGGACCAACGGCTACCAGCGGCTTTTTCCGCATGGAAGCTTGCAGGTGGAGCTGGGGCCCAACTCGCTCAATGGAGCGCCGGTAACGACCTTTGGCAATCTGGTCACGCCAAGCGGCAACCCGAGCACGGAGGATTATCTCAATACTTTCACCAATTGGCTTCATCTTGCGATTACCTTCAGCACCGATGAAGCGGGGGATACGTTGAAGATCTATTCCAATGGGGAGCTGATGCTGGAAGAACAGTGGTCTCACGGCTTTGTGGTTCCGAGTACCGGGTTTGATTTCAATCTGGGCTTTGGGCATGAGCTGGCTTATACCATTGGCAGCTCGCAGCCAAGCTACTACAAGGGGACCTATACGGGGCTCATGGATGAGTTCTCCTGGTACTCTCAGCCGCTTGACGAGCTGCAGATCAAAGATATTGTCCATGCCGGTTTTCGTGGGAAGGCGGGGATGGCGCATACGCCGCTCTCCGTTCACGCCTCGGCCCAGGTGACCTTGCGAGAGGTGGGGGCTACGACGAATATCTTCCAGGCGCCCTTGCCGGATATTTTATCCAAGTGGCAGGTCGGCAAAGGACGCTTCCAGACACGCGAGCTGGCGCCGGAAGAGACGGATAGCCCTGTTTATGAGCTGGTCATTGACGTAACCGGGGGCTCGGTGGCCTTTGATGATATTTCTGTGACGAGCCGCGGTATTGCTTATGAGCCTGAGGTTTCTCTGGCTAACCTGCGGGGAGAAAATGCGATGGGTGACTGGAGACTTTTGGTCTGGGATACCCGTGCAGGGGCGACTAATCCGGCCCCGGCCCTCTTGAGCTGGTCTCTGGATTTGGGCTACACGGGGACTCGTATCAATGTAATTGACCTGACCCGTGAGAATAACTACACCCACTCAGGGACGCTCTCTGAAGAGGATACCACCTATTTCCGCGTCTATGTGCCGCAAGATGCCGTAGCCGCCACCAACATTCTTTCGGGCGCCACCAATATGATGCTGGCGGGGCGCTGGGCCGGAACACCCAGATTTGACCGCAGCATAGACGATTACCTTTGGTTCTATGATTACCCGACCAACGAGGCCCGCTATATTATCAATACCAATATTACCTCGCTGGCTCCGCTGATCCCCGGAGGCCGCTACTATCTGGCTTTGCGCAATCAATTATGGACGCCTGAGAGGCAGCGCTACCGCCTGCAGGTCGATTTTGGCGATTTGGGCAGCGATATCCCAGAGGGTGTCATTTCCCTGACCAACAGAGTCCCCTATGAGGTGAATCCGGATGATGGCGGCGGCCGTAGCAGTGTTGATTATTATCATTTCGCGATTGAAACCAACGCAGTGGCGGCAGCTTTCCTGGTCTATGACGCTACGACGAACCTGACGATGGTGTTGAGCCGAGGCCTGCCGCTGCCGACGGACCAGAACTATGACTACCTGGAGCGAACCCAGGCGCGCGGTTATGCGCAGATCATGGTCTATCCTGATTCTGTACCGGTAGAGCTGGCTCCAGGCGACTGGTATATCGGCGTCTATAACGGTGCCTATAATGCGTCTCAGCCTTTTGAACCGATCTCTTATAAGATCGTGGCTACGCAATATACGGATGAGATTCCGACTCCGGAAGAGCTCTTTAGCGGTCGGCCGGTGAGTGACCGAATCGCCCCGGGTGAGACTCACTACTACCAGTACCGAGTCTCAAGCAATGGCATTTCGCTCTGGACCCAGATGGACCAGATGAGCGAGGAGGGCAGCCTGAACCTTTACAGCAAGTATGGGCTGCCGCTGCCTGATTCGGGCAATCGGTTCTACGAGTTTGCGGTCGATCCGGAGTTGGGTCTGGATTGGTGGCTTACTCTGGAAACGGACCCGTATCCGCTGATCCCTGGCACCTGGTACTATGCGGTGGAGAACACTAATAGCTTTGCGGTGGATTATCGCTTCCGTGCGACTGAGCTCTCTGCCGACCCCTCCAGCATTATCTGGCTGGAAAACGGTCTGGCCCATACCAACACTGTGGGGTTAGTTGCCGATGGCAATGACCATGTGTATTATGGTTTTGATGTGACGACCAACGCGGTGGGCTCTCTCTTTGAGGTGTTTGACAGGGAGAATGGGGATGTCTCGCTCTACAGCATGGCCGGCACGCTGCCGGATCCTCGCCAATACTATTATTGGTATCTGGCCTCGGAAGGGTTGACCAATGCGTTCACCCGCTTGAATGTCTGGAGCGGTGCATTGAGCCCAGGCTACTGGTTCTTCACGGCGGTGAACTCTGAAATCGCCGATGAACCCGATAGCTCCACAAATGTGACTTACCAGATACGCGCCACGGAGATTCCCAAACCAGGTGAAGAGGTGATTGTCCGTTTGGTCAATGAGTATCCGGTTCGTGTAAATAATGCCCCGCTTTACTCTGAGAGCTATTATCAATACAGGACCAGCCCCCGACCGATGGAGCTGACCTTTACGGTGACCAATGTTACCGACATGGTCTCGGTGTATCTGCTCGATAAATCTCCGGCCGAGGGTCCCAGCCTGGCGCGCTACTCCCAGAACTGGGTGGGACCTTTTGGAGCTGAGATCACGCTCGACTTGACCAACTCCTTCGTCCCGCTGGTGGAAGGGGATTGGTATGTGGTGGTTGAAAACAGCTCGCTCGGCACGGTTGGCTATGATATCTGGGCAAGGGAGAAGGGGCTTCCGGAGCCTGAGCAGCCGATCAATACCGGCTTTGAGTATGACCCTGTGACGGGTCTGGCGACACTCGTCTGGGAAAGCGAGATCGGCGCCGTCTACGGCATTCAGGGTACGGAGAATATCTTTGCCAGTACGGTCCTCTGGGAAGAGTTTGACAGGGTTACGGCAACCGAAACCGTGAGCCGCTATCCGCTCACCCGCGAGTTGATGGAGAAATATGTCTTCTTCTCAGTGAAGCTGATTTCCAAGCCGCAGAAGGACCCCGATTATGATCCGGAAAATATCTCCACCTATTTCCATTATGATGCTGGAGCCTCCATGCTGGAGCTCAGCTGGAATGCGAAGATCAACGGCGTCTATGACCTGGAGGTGAAGGAAGATGCTGCTGATATCGAGTGGATGCGTCTGAGCTCTCTGACGAACACTTCCAGCGCCATGCTGACCCAGCCGGTTGAGGTGCCGGCGCGGTATGCTCTGGCACGGGTGACGCCGCGCGGTGGGGTGACCTCTCTGACCATTCACCCTGCCTCCGGGTATGACGCAGGTAGCGGGGAGTATCTCCTCTCCTGGCCGGCCAGAGCCGGTCTGGCGTATTCCATCCGTGGCTGGACGAACCTGGGGGACCAGGTCTCGTTGCCGGTGGCCAAAGTTGTGTCCGAGGCTGATGAGGGCAGCTACAGGCTTAATCCTGCTCAGGCGCCTGGCTGCCATTGGTTCAGCGTGGATTATGCCGAGTCTGACCCGGTCGAGGAAGAGATCGTGCTGAGTATCGGGTTTGACTGGGAGAGCTTCGAAGTGGTCCTTTCATGGAATGCCGTAATCGGAAACCAGTATCGCATTGAAGGTGCCAGGAGCTTTAGCGGCACGGGATGGGAAACGATAGCGACAGTACAGGCCAGCTCCGAGCGTGAAGAGTATCGGGTGCCGATGGCTTCAGGCTATCAGATTTTCGGGATCATTGCGTTGGGCGGTGGTGAGACGCCTCCGGTGGACCCCGAAGACGAACCATTCATCTCATCCATCAGTCTGGATACGGCTAACCCGGACGTTTTCCTGATTACCGTTCAGGCCAGGGCCGGTGACCGCTTTGAGGTGGAATACTCCGAAAACCTCTCCGAAGGGCTTTGGTCGACAAGTGGCGGCGAATATCATGTGGATGCGGATGGTCCTTACACTATTCAGGTTCCGCGCGATGGACAGAAAACCAGATTCTTCCGTTTGAAGAGAATCCGCTAAGGACTGAGAGAATGGGAGATGAGTAAACAGGGCCGGACGCTGATTTTCGCACTCAACCCCTCTGTGGATGTGGAGTGGGAGGTGCCCGATGTGGTTTGGGAGGAAAAGAATAACATCCTTTCGGAGCGTCGCTGGGCCGGAGGCAAAGGGGTCAATGTTGCCCGCTGGTTTCGCCTGCTGGGGGGAGATGGCTTATTGGTTCTCCCCTCGGGCGGAATGAATGGCCGTGAGATGGAGTCTTTCCTGAAAGAGGAAGAGTTGGCTTATTATTCTGTTCCCATTCTGCAGAGTACTCGTGCCAACATTATCGTGACGACTCACGAGAGGCGGCAAATTCGCCTGAACCCGTTAGGCCCCGAGCTGACCGAGCAAGAGTGGGAGCAGCTTTTTGATTTTCTCAAAGAGGAGCCTGCCGATACGGTGGTCTTTTCCGGCGCTTTGCCGCGCAACGCTCCGCCCAATACTTACCGAAAACTTCTTGAGCTTTGCAGGGAAGTGGGCTCCAACAAGACAATACTCGATTGCGATGGCGAGGCCTTTGCGGAGGGCGTATTGGGCAAACCTTTTTTGGTTAAACCCAACGTGACCGAGCTTGAGCAATGGGCGGGGCGCTGCCTGCCGAAGGAAGCAGAGGTTCTGGAGGCGGCAAAGGAGCTTTCCGGTAAGAGTGGAGCCAACGTCCTGGTTTCCATGGGAGTCGATGGCGCCCTCCTGATATGGCGCGGGGTTACGGAAGAGCCGCCCCGGGTTTTCAGGGCTTCTTCTTATGAGGTGCCGGTTTTGAACACTGTCGGGGCCGGCGACAGTCTCTTGGCGGCTGCGGCCTTGACCATACCCAACGGCACGGGCCCTCTGGAGAGCCTGCGGCTTTCCATTGCGGCGAGTACGCTGGCGGTCTCCAGGCCGGCCGGGATATTGCCATGCAAAGAGGAGATTTATGAGCTTTCTCACAAAATACAGGTCACTGAAATCTAGGCTGGCGTTTATTTTCCTGACAGTCTTTATTTGCCTTTTCAGCGGGGTCTTCCTCTGGTCCCAGACAAACTTCACCGTGGGCACCTACAATTTGGAGAAGTACGAGGTGGAGAAAAGCGGCGAGTTCACGAATAAATCAAAAAAAATAATCGAATCGATCCGTCAGATGAACGTGGATGTCCTGGGGCTGGTGGAGATGGGGAGCCTGATGAGCTCGGCATATCTCCTCAATGAGCTTAACCAGGAGGGGCTTGACTATGCTTACTATGAATGGATGCGCTCTAATGACGGGCATTTGCACCTGGCCGTTTTTTCCCGTTACCCCCTGAAAAACATTGTTCACCATAAAAAGGACAAGTACAGGCTCGATGCTCGCTCCTACACGCTAAAGCGGGGGATTCTTGAAGCGACGGTGCAGGTGAGCGATGATTACACGTTCACCGTCCTGCTCACTCATTTGAAGTCTCAGGTCGAGTCACCCCATCTGGACCAGCGGGAAGTGCGCCTGGAGGAGTCAAAGGTCCTTAGAAACAAAGTAGAA
>JGI24502J29692_10011623_pt1 | contig 27018 bp, 27 predicted proteins | sample BioPla3RNA1_FD_29692 | JGI IMG/M metagenome (IMG submission 29692)
CCTACATTCTATTAGCAGAGCCACTTGGGACCCTGATAAAGAAAGGTATAATCACGAGGAGCTTTACAGTTCCGCCTCTATGATTAGAATTGTATTCTTTCTTAGGGATATGTGGTACGAGCATAACGGCTGGGAGTTGCCTACAGACCAAGAGATGTGGAATAAATTGAGGGAGGAGTTGAAAGACGGTGGGAAGTACGGGTCACGGAATATATCAGAGGAGTAATACAGGTAATGTCAATAATGAGGTTTTTGGTATCGCCCGAGCCGTAAATTTCAAAGGCAGAATACCAGATAACAGCGGACTTGAAACTCCGGGCGACAATAAAGTAACTCTAAAGCTACCTACAATTACGGGAGATAGTGTTATATTTCAGTTCAAGCTGAACAAGCCGGGCGATAAAATGACCATTATAGGCTATAAAGATGGTGTGCCGGAAGTTAAAAGCAAGGTTTCAGTTGACAGCACACTACCTTCTTTAGATAAAGTCATTGCGAGCGGCAGTAAATCTGAAAAGATTAATGCGGTGAGAATGAAAGACCTGTTCGCCAAGTCTACAAATGTCAAGGAATATCAGCTTGCCGCCATTGCAAATAAATTACTACAGCATAAGAGAAAAAGGAGGGAGAATTAATGGATAAGTTGAAAAAGGTCAAGTATAAGGACTATGCAGACTTTATAGCGAAAGTAGGTCATGGTAGACTTGATGGAGTAAGTGTTACAAAAGACGGCTATCCTCTATCTGTCAAAGAGGAGAAGTTTATATCACTTTTTATAGTTAAAGGAGATATTTTTCAAGCCTTGAGGGAATCGGGGCTTACAATGTCGGATATCGCCAGTAAAGACTATTTGATTGACGAAATTCGTTGGCGCCTCGAGGAATTGAGGAAAGAGACCATAGCAGACGCCGATGAGATTTTACAGTACTTTACAAGAGTTATGAGAGGGGAGGTCAAAGACCAGTTTGGCTTGGACGCCCCGCTGTCTGAAAGAACTTCTGCGGCTAAAGAATTGGCAAAGCGGGTTATTGATGTAGAGAAAGACGCCGAGGCTGTGGTGCCTGAAATTAAAATAACCTTGAATTGGAGTAATAGTGGCACGGAATAAACGTCAAGAGGCCGCGGCGGACATTGAGATAAGTATTGACCTGTCGAAGACCATAATACCTATGTATGAGGAAACTCTTAGGAGCATACTCAATCACGATTTTGTGCATTATCTCCTGGCCGGCGGCAGAGGCTCAACAAAGTCCTCATTTATCTCTTTAGCAATTCCCCTTATATTACTTAGTAACCCAGATGTTCACGCCCTTATATTCAGAAAAGTCGGCAATACCATAAAGAATAGTGTATGGTCACAGACTGTATGGGCGATTGATAAGTTAGGCTTAATGCCCTTATTTCACATTCCACGCAGTATAGCCAATCCCATAGTATTAAAGCATACAGGACAACAGATATTATTCTTCGGCTTGGATGACCCGAACAAAGTTAAGTCTGTTAAGCTGCCATTTGGCTATATAGGCATAACTTGGTTTGAGGAATTGGACCAGTTTGCGGGAGAGAAAGAAATACGAAAAGTACTTCAATCCACAATGCGTGGAGGCAAGAAATTCTGGGACTTTCGCTCTTTTAACCCTCCTATAAGCAATATGAACTGGGTTAATCAACATCTTATAGACGCCCTTGGCCGGGAAGATACTCTTGTAGTAAAGAATACATATTTAGATGTGCCCGAGGAGTGGCTTGGAGAGGCTTTTATAGATGAGGCGCAGGCGCTGAAAGAGATAAACCCAAAAGCCTACGAGCATGAGTATTTAGGCATACCAGTCGGCACAGGTGGCAATGTGTTTGAAAATGTCAAGCCTTTGAGAATGTCAGATGAGGAGATAAGCACCTTTGATAGAGTTTATAATGGCTTGGACTGGGGATGGTTTCCTGACCCGTTCGCATTTAATAAAATGCACTTTGATACCGCCCGCAGGACTTTATACATATTTGCAGAATATAGAGCCACCAAAGAGAGTAACCGAACCACCTTTGACGCCTTGTACACAAAGACAAAGCTATATGACGATGAATATATCAAACGATGTATCGAGGCGGGCATTGGTCCGCAAGTACAGAGACCATTCTTACTGCCTGACGAGATTGTGACGGCTGATAGTGCGGAGCCTAAGTCCATATCAGACTACAAGTCATACGGCGGCTTTGGTTGCAGACCTGCCGAGAAAGGTCCAGATAGCGTAAACTATTCCATGAAGTGGCTACAATCCCTCAATGCCATCTATATAGACCCCGTACGGTGTCCTAACACGCTGTCGGAGTTTGTGCAGTATGAGTATGAGCGGGATAAAGACGGAGAAATACTTAGCGGATATCCGGACGCAAATAATCATCACATAGACGCCACAAGATACGCATTAGAGAGGCTGTGGAAACGACGTGGCCAATAATATAAAGGGGCGATAAAATGAGTTTATGGCAGAGAATAAAGGAGATTGTGAAAAAGATGGTACCTAAACATAGCATAGAGAGTGTATTGCAAGTAACTCCTGCGGTGTCGGATATAATGTCCGAATCTATACGGCTGTGGTCGGACTTGTATGTAGGACGCGCTCCTTGGCTGAGAGAGCCTACTTATGACAATCCGACAAGAGTGGTTTCTTTAGGCATACCGGCACTTCTTGCGAGCGAGAAGGCCCGCATGGTAACCTTAGAAATGAAAAGTGTTATAACACAAGCAGCCCAGGATGAAAATGCGAAAACACCTCTCGGGCAATCGGGCCAAACTACGACCTCACAGACGAAAGAGGTTCCAGAGGAGGCTAAGAGGGCAGACTTTCTCAATAGACAGTATTATAAAGTGCTGAAGCAGATACGCAGACAGTTAGAGTACGGCATAGCAAAGGGAGGCTTAGTGATAAAGCCCTACATAGTACGATATCCTAAAAGAAATACTGCAGGCACATTAAGCTACGACAGTAAGCTGGACAAGGTAGAAATTGAATTTGACTTCATACAGGCTGATAGATTTTTCCCACTGGCGTTTGATTCCAATGGCAAAGTTATAGAGGCTGCATTTATACAGACAAAGGCTGATAAGGCTGCTGAAAAGGTATATGTGAGGCTGGAACATCACAAACTTGTGCATAGAGAGGTTACTGTGAACAATCTGGCATTTGAAAGTACGGATATGAGCCTTGCCAGTGCAGATATAAGAACCACCTCTAATCTTGGCAATCCTATAAGTTTAGCTAATGTACCGGAGTGGGCTTCTTTGCAGCCTACAACAGTAATAAGCGGAGTAGATAGACTTCTATTTGCATACTTCAAAATGCCAGACGCCAATACGATAGACCCATACTCTCCTCTCGGCGTATCTGGTTACAGCAGGGTTGTTCAGCTAATAAAAGACGCCGATATGCAGTATAGCCGACTTCTTTGGGAATTTGAGGGCGGAGAACTTGCGGTAGAGGTTGATAGGGATGCTTTGATGGACACTACAGACCACAGAGGCAGACAGAGAACAGATATACCTCAAACACAGCAGAGGCTATTCAGAAAGATAGACCTCAACTCCGAGGATACCTATAAAGTATTCTCCCCAGCGCTTAGAGATACTTCTTTAATCAGAGGACTTAATACAATACTGATTAGAATTGAGGACGCCACAGGGGTTAGCCGCGGCACACTGTCAGAAGTAACTATGCAAGAGGCCAAAACGGCTACCGAGCTGAAAATACTCAAACAAAGAAGCTACGCAACCAATGCCGATATTCAGGCAGCCTTGCAAGAAGCCCTTGAGGACTTAGTGTATGTAATGGATGTGTATTGCACCTTGTATGATTTAGCTCCTCAAGGCGAGTATGAAATATCCTTCGAGTGGGATGATAGTATTATTGTAGACAACGAGAGCGAACTCTCCAAGAGAATTACCCTCATGCAGAATGGGCTTGCAAGCAAGCTGGAGACCCGGATGTGGTATTACGGAGAAACAGCAGCCCAAGCACGAGCAGCCTTGGATATTGTAGACAAAGAGGCCGCAGACGCCGCCGAGAGAAAAGCCAAAGCAGACGCCAAGGCCGCAGAAATACTGAATAAAAATGCAGAGGGTGGTGACAATACAGACCCGTCAGACACAACCCACGAGAAGAAAAGCACAGGCAAACAGGCGGACAGTTTAGACAATCCCGACAAAAGTAAGGTTGTAGATGCTGTGAAGGGAGAAGCTGAGTGAACTACCCTCGACCAAAGTCGACTAAAGTCACAAGTGTTCTTGTAAACAATAATAAAACGAAGGAGCAATAAATGGCAAGACAAACACAAAACCTGCCGAAATGTGTTGCTGTTGATTTTGACGGTACATTGGCGGTGACAAGATACCCAAAAATTATTCGTCCCAAAAAGTATATGATAAATAAGATAAAACGCATGAAGAAGCGCGGGTGGAAAGTTATTCTCAACACTTGCAGAACAGGCAAAGAATTGAGAGTGGCAACAGCTTATTGTGCCATACACGGTTTGTTTTTTGATGCGGTCAATGAAAATCTGCCCGAACGCATATCCGCTTTTGGCGGTGATTGCAGGAAGATTTCATGCGATATATTTTACGACGATAGAGCAAGGAGGGTATGGTAGTGGATAGAAAAGAGTGTTTAGACGCGGCGAAACAGTGCGTGTGTAGCGACCGCAGCCAACAGTATGGCAGTCCTGCTGTCAACATAAAAAAGATTGCGGAGCTTTGGACTACATACAAAGGCGTTGAGTTTTCCCCAAAAGATGTTGGCGTGATGATGGCTTTACTCAAAATCGCCAGAATATCATCGGGACAAAGCAAAGATGACAATTATATCGACGCTTGTGGTTATCTATCGCTAAGTTGTGAACTTGAACCAGAGGACAGCACAGGAACGACAAGCACAATAAAAATTTAAGGACGGTTTAATAATTTGATGGATTGGCATAAAGAAGCGATTCGTTTAAGCCTTGAGGAAAATAAAAACGCAAGAGAAATTTACGACATTCTAAAAAACATTGACCCCGAATTAAAAACACTCGGAGACACACGTGGCTATCAGCGTGTAAGATATTACATACAAAAGTATAGACGTAGGCACCAACTTCGCCGCGATTGTGCTGGCAACGATTTAACGCCTAAAGCGGTTGCACGAAAATCAAGCTATTCATTTCAAAACGGCAACCACACGTATGAAGATATTATTGAGGTCATTGATGGCAGAGAAATCACGCCGGAAATCATCATGGAGGCTCACAAACTCGCTACAAACGAGTGGGATGTAATTGCATTTTGCAGTAATGTTTGGCAGCAACAAACCAAGACCGGCGACAAAATTGACCTCTGTCAAAGCAAATTGACGGTAAAGCCTAAAAAACAACCAGAAATAAGTCTTGCTGATGTTGACGCTTACTTTGACGAAAAGCGTTTTAAGCCAATTGTGCCGCCGACAGATTACAAGTATATTGACGATGGCGAAGTGCTTGAAGTTACTTATGTTGACCCGCATAACGGATTGCTTGCATGGCAAAACGAATCAGGCGAAAATTATGACCTCAAAATTGCACAAGAGCGTTTCCTAAAGTGTGCGTGGGACATTGTAAGCCGATGTAAACATAAGAAAATCAAGCGAATAATTCTTTGTATGCTTGGAGATATTCTTCATACCGCCAACGATAGACAAGAAACCGAGAAAGGAACTTTTCAGCAAGTAGATGGCAGATATGTCAAAATAACAGATACAACCGAAGCTACCATCGTAAATGTTATTGCAATTTTGAAAAGCATAGCACCCGTTGAGGTTGTTTGGGTTTCCGGAAACCACTCACGCATAAGCGAGTATCTTGTTATGCGTAGTGTTGAGAAGTCATTTTCTGATGTTAAATTCGACATTGCGCCTAACCCGATTAAGAGTATAAAAATCGGAAACGCACTTATTGGACTTGCTCATGGCGATATGCCAAAGAAAAACATAACAAACAATGTCGACCGAGAAGCACGGATGATTGGCGGTATCAAGTACATAGAGCAGCATTGCGGTCACTATCATTCCGAAATTACAACTTGGGTGAACGGAATTATCGTTCGATACTTGCCGAGCCTTTGTTCATCGTCGGCACATGAGCATCAGCAAGGCTATCTTAACTTTAAAGCTATGATTAGTTTTGTGTGGAGTGAAACAAACGGAATTAGAGAATATTGGGTTAACAATATCTAAAGAAAAGGAGGTACATATGCCCATTACCACGGCAAGCGGCACTGAAATAAATATTGCCGCGAATAAATAGTTCACCAGACTAAAGTCACGAGTGTTCTTGTAAACAATAATATATAAATGTAATAAAACACTTTACAAATGCCGCCGAGTGTAGTATAATATGTATGAGGATAGGATAATAGACTGCATACAGCATTTACCCACAAAGGAGAGTTGTCTATGTCAGAGACCAGTATTCCTGTGGTACTGGAGAACCACACAATACGCATACAGAATATCGAAAAACAGCTCGCACAGCTACATCAGATTACAGAGTCCATTCAAGGACTTAGTCTGTCAGTGAATAAACTCGCAACCAACATGGAGATTATGGCGGGGGAGCAGAAAGACCTGACAGCAAGATTAAAGACTTTAGAGATGGAACCGGCAGATAACTGGAAACACATGAAACACCTCTTATGGACCTCAGCCCTATCTACTATTATAGGAGCTACCATAGTTTTTCTCGTTACATTATTAACAAATTAATAAATATTATGTTGAGCCTTGCAACATATAAAGAAAGGCACACCCCAACGCAGAGAGTGACTGCGGAATTACAAATTAAACTAATTACAGGGTGTATGAAAGGAGTACATAGTGGACATCAAAACAATCTTTGAAAAGGCCGAAAACGGAACGCTCACTTTAGAGCAATTTCTCGCCGCAGCGAAAGAAGCCAAAGCCAAGTTTGTAGACCTATCAGAAGGAGAGTATGTCAGTAAGCAGAAATATACGGATGACATCGCCACAAGAGATACAAGAATTGGCACGCTGGAGGGAAACCTCAAAGACATTCGTGGTAAACTTGAAACAGCGGGAGCTGATGCTGAAGCCCTCGCAACCCTGAAAAAAGACTTTGAGGAGCTTAAAACTAAGTATGATACCGACACTAAGACTTATCAGGAGCAACTACGTCAGCAGTCCTATAAATATGCAGTCAATGATTTAGCCTCGCAGTACAAATTTACAAGCAGTGCCGCCAAGCGTGACTTTATAAACTCTCTTATAGCAAAAGACCTCAAGATGGATGGCGACAAAATACTCGGCGCAACAGACTTCATAAACGAGTACTCGCAAGAGAACGAAGATGCCTTTGTAAAAGAAGATAGCGGAACAGACGACAAGCCCCACTTTTCGGACTCCACAAATCCTCCCGCAGGAAACATAGGCGGGGACGCAAACCCATTCGCTTTCAACTTCATGGGGGTTAGACCTCGAAAATAATTAATCAGTAAAAGGAGTACACAATATGGCATTCTCAAAAGCTACACTTAACTACGCCACCGCTTATCAGAGAGCGTTAGAGCAGGCTTTTCCCTATTCACTATACTTCGGCAAGCTGTATAGCACGCCGAACAACAACAGATTCCGTTGGGTGAATAGTAAGACGATTGAGATTCCCTCAATCAGTACCTCTGGCAGAACCGTGGCCGATAGGGACTCTATAAGCACGGCGCAGAGAAACTACAACAACGCATGGGAGACCAAAACCCTCACAAACGAGCGTAAGTGGTCAACCCTCGTACATCCCAAAGATATCGACCAGACCAACATGGTAGCCTCAATCGCCAACATCACCCGAGTGTTCAACGAGGAGCAGAAGTTCCCCGAAATGGATGCCTACACAATATCCAAGATATACTATGACTGGATAACTACGATAAGCGCAACCACAGGACATGACGGCTATACAGGCAAGACAGCCAACACGACAGCACTTACGAGTGATTCCATACTCACCATATTCGACCAGCTTATGCTCAACATGGATAATGCACGAGTTCCTGTTTCAGGTAGAGTGCTTTATGTCACTAACGAGGTAAACTCGGCGATAAAATCACTCGCCGGCATTGGGCGTACCTTTGATGTTCAGTCCGGGGTCAATCAGATTGACCGCGTAGTCAATAGGCTGGATGAGGTAGAGATAATTCCTGTACCCTCACAGCTTATGAAAACTTTATATAACTTCACAGAAGGCTGGGCAGTGGATGAGCTTGCACATCAGATAAATATGTGCCTCATTCATCCGATGGCGGTAATCACGCCCGTAAGCTACACCTTTGCACAGCTTGACCCTCCCTCTGCTTTGTCAGAAGGTAAGTACTACTACTACGAGGAATCCTTTGAAGATGTATTCATACTGAATAAGAAAGCAGACGCCATTCAGTTCCACATCACTATTCCCGCCGCTGGTGGCCTCACGGTAACATCAGCCGCTGGCACCTCACAGGGCGACACCAAGCTCACAGTTCTTCCTGCGAAGGCTGAGGGTAACTCGTATGTGTACAAAGCCGCTGACGGCGCGATAGCAATACCGGGCGTAGGCGAAGTCTGTGACGCCGCCGCGGGCTACACAGCTTGGAACGGCAGTTCAGACCTCACCATCACAAATGGCCACAAAGTGCTTGTTGTCGAGGTCAACAGTGACGGTCAGGCAGTTCGTGCTGGCACGGCTACGGTTGTCAGTAACGCTGGATAAATCAACACACAGCATAGCGGTACCTCGTGTGCCGCTATGCCCGAATAAAGGAGATATTTATGCCAAGGATGCACAGAGGTAATGTCGTACTTACGGTCAAAGACCACGAAGTTAAACACTATCTAAATCTGGGTTACAATCTCACATCAAGCTCTGGTAGCATATTGCAGGCGGCAGTACCTCGGGACATGGGGGCACTTCAGGTGCAACTTGCCGCAGAGCAGGCCAAGACAAAGAAGCTTACAGAGGAGCTTGAGATTATTACAGAGAAATGTAAAGTGCTGGAGGTCGAAGTCGAAAGACTTCAAGAAGAGGTTAAGAAGCTAAAAGCCCGAAAGACCGCAACTAAAAAATAAGAGAAGAGGTGCATACAGTGTATTTAGATTATGAAGAATATTTAAGCATGGGAGGCACACTCGATAGCACCTCTTTTGAAACCCTGTGTCCCGAGGCGGAAACTCTTATCAACTATATGACCTTCAACAGATTAGCAGGTGAAAGCTACATTCCACGACAGGTCAAGCTACTGTGTATAAAGCTAATGGATATTATGCACAATCGTCACAAAGTGTTGTCCGCAGACCAAGACCACGCCTTAATAGCCTCACAGGCGAATGACGGGGTTGAGATTAAGTATAACACGATGGCCGCGGCAGACCTGTTAGCCGCAAGCGATAAAGAGATTTACAGTACCGTTACCAGATACCTAAGCGGTGTGAGGAACTCGAAGAACCGACTGCTAACATACAGGGGTATATACTGTGACGAATAAATATCCAGCGTGGTGGTCCTCTACAATCACAATCTATAACAAGTATAAACATCCTGATACAGGAGAGATTAGCTGGTACAGGCACAAGATATCTGATTGCTTCTGGAAATACATCGGCAACAAAATCAACATCGGCGAGACCTCGATAGAGACCGACAATGTTATTTGCAGAATACCCGCAAGCCCTTACTATAAAAGTATCAGCGAGTGGACAGAGTTGCCCAGTTATATCCGGGCCAGATACTTCACATTAGCGGTAGGCGATATCGTAGTTCTCGGCAATATCAAAGACACCATTGATGAGTACACCGAAGGACAAAGGTCATCAGACTTGTTGAATAAGTACAAGAGGATGGGCGAGTGCTTTGTTATAGAGAGGTGTACGATAAACAACACGGCAGGCCTGCAACACTACTACGTTAGAGGGGTATAATCGTGGCTTGGAAGAGTGATTATGGCTCGTGGATAAGAATAAATGCCCGAGACGCCCATCTGGACGCCAATACAATGAATGAGGTAATTCGCAGGGTTGTAGGCCAACGAGCGGAGAGCATAACACAAGACCCAGACTTTAGAGCCCGGATTGGCGCCTACTATCTTAACGAGGTTACAAAATATGTACCTAAAAAGACAGGCAAATTGCAAAGGTCTGGCACTGCAACTAAAGACGGCAGGGTTTGGTGGTCAGCTACATCTAATAAAGGCTACAACTATGCCCATGTGCAGTACACGAGTCCGGAGTTCTACCATCCGTCGAGATATCCGGGACATGAGCCTACTTTCCGCTGGACAGATAAAGTAGTTCCCGGCACACCTGCTTGGTCGAACTTTACAGACAGGATATCCATAGAAATAAGAAAGAGGTACGGTAATGATAGATAAGACCACAGCAATAATCGAATTTCTAAGAGAGTGTCCTACTATCAAAGCCAATCCTGTATTCTTTAACTTCGGAGAGGTAGAGGATGGTACATATCAGGCTAATATACAGTCCGATGAGGTGCTCTTGAACTTACACTTTATAGACGGGAGCGTGCTGAAAAGATACACCCTGTTTTTAGACAGTTTTAAGTCAGTATCATACATACCGGTGGTGAATGGAAAATCAGATGAGAACCTCGAGGGGTTTTCAGAAGTGCAAGAAGTTATTGACTGGATAAACGACAAGTCGAACAAGCAAGAGTTTCCTGACTTCGGCGATGATTTTGTGATAGAGGACATGAAAACACTCACAGACCGACCCGCCCTTGTAGGGGTTAACACACAACAAAACCCTCCTATGGCGGTTTATAGAATTTCAATTCAAATAGATTATGTAGACCTAACAAAACGAATATGGTGTTGAAAGGAGATATACAATGCCAATGAACATTAATACCGGCGTTCGTGCCGCACGGAAAACTCTAATAACGGTTGCAGAGTGGACAGTCCCTCCGACCGATGTGTTTATACTTCAGACCGTCGCGCCAGATGATTGGGCGTCTAAGTATAACACCTATTACACTAAAGTAGGCGGCGCCTATGAGAAAGTGAGTGGTGGGAGTGCTCCCGAATGGACGCCTAACACTTACTACACTAAGACAGAGGTTACAACTCACAGAGAGATACTCGGCGCCAGAACAGAGGACTCGTCTATCGAGTTCAATCCTGATGTCGAGACTTCGCAAGACATACTCGGCAAGGTCTATACAGATGTAAACAAGACAGAGCCTCAACAGGACTTCGACCCGTTCTACATACTGGGCGGCTCGGCTCTTGCAGAGTATCTGTCAGACGCCGCGTTGGAGAACCGTCTGGATGCCTACAGTGGCGCATTTACGTTGTACATCATAGAGGCTTACAAGGGTAACACTGGCAACGGCTTTAAGTGCGTGAAACACGTCAACTGTTCCATTATACCTACCTCTCTCGGCGGGGATGCCTATGTGTCCATGCCTATAGAAGTGCATTTCAGCAATGACATCACTGTAGGTACTGTGGATAGCCTCAACAGCAATTTCGTATTCACTCCCGCTGGCTAATTAGCCTCTGCCTCATAGGGGGCTTGTACTCCAAGCCCCTTTCTATTACAAAGGTACAAAGGAGTATTTATGGTGGAAGATAAAATTTTAGTCCCGCAGGATGATATTATTGATATAGACCTGTCAGTAACGAGAAAAAAGCGGTTTAGATTTAACAAGGACAATAACTGCATTGTCGAGATAAACACATCCGACATGAGTATAATGAAGCGCCTCGCGGATTCCATAGAGAAGCTACAAGATTTGCAAGAGAGGGCCGGCAAAATTGCAGACGGACTGTCTGATACTGAAAATGACGCAACGGCAAACTTGAAAACAATGTCAGACAGATTGGCAGCCGTGGATGCCGAGATGAGGTCTCTAATAGACTATATATTTGACGCCAATGTTTCAGAAAAGGCTGCTCCTTCCGGCTCTATGTATGACCCGTTTGACGGAGTATTCAGATACGAGCATATTATCAATGCCATAGTAGCCCAGTTCGAGGATAATATGCAGTCCGAGTATCGTAAAATTGAGAAGAACATGAGGGCCCACACAGACAAATATGTAAAGCGGTAATCGGCTATGTATGAGCTGCCCACATCAATTTTTATAAATGACATTGAGTATACCATACGAAACAAGGGCGACTTTCGCATGGTTTTAGACTGCCTCGCAGCCTTGCAGGACCCAGAGCTTGAAAATGAGTATAAAGTTATAACCGCACTTATGATTTTCTTTGAAGTTTTTGAGTCCTATGCTGATATTAATACACACTCCAAGCACCTCGAACCTATGGTACGAGAGATGTTCAAATTCATAAACGGCGGCCAAGAAGGTTCACCAGGCGCAAATAAGAACACTACGCTAATTAAGTGGAAAGAGGATTGTCAAATTATCTGTGCGGCGGTAAACAATGTGGCCGGACACGAGATTAGAGTTGTGCCCTATATGCACTGGTGGACTTTTTTAGGCTACTTTATGTCAGTAGGACAATCAGTATTATCAACAGTTGTAAGCATACGGTATAAAATATCAAGAGGCAAGAGGTTAGAGAAGTGGGAGCAGGACTTCAAGAAAGAGAATCCGCAATACTTCAAGACAACAGTAAGTAAAGAAGAACAAGAGTGGGTGGACTACATCAAAGCTATGTGGGATAAAGGAGGTGCAGACTAATGGCTAATGAGCCAGTATTTGTACCAATAGAGTTAGATATTGATATAGACCTGAAGAACATAAAAACGGCTCATGCGGACTTGACTAAGAAGCTAAAAAGCCTGACGGCCTCTATGAACGATATATTAAGCAAAGTGGACTCCTCGAAACTCGGTACTAATTTGTCCAAAGCTCTTAACAATCTCACTCGTGATTATAATACCGTCATAACAGCTCAACAGAGGTATGTCAAGTCAGTAAAAGAAGCCGAGGTTTCCGATGCTTCCTATGCCGCAATGTACGAGCAGATTAGCAGAAATCTCAAAACAAACCTACGGGGTATGATAAGCACTACGAGTGGCGCAGCGAAAGAAATGTATACCCAGAGGGCGAAAACTAATTTATACGCCCTTAAACAGCTCGGTAGTGGCTTTGATTATGCAACACCAGAGTCCTTACAGAAATTATCTGAGGATTATAAATCCCTGTTCCTCAAGATTTCAGAGCTTAATGATGCCGGAGAAACCTTCAACAAGACAGTCCAGGAATCTCGACTTTCGGAAGAGTATAAAGCGGCCCAAGCAGAGATGGACCAGCTCATTCAAAAACTCGGAGCTCTTGAAGCCAAGTCTAAGAAGATGTTGGCAATAGGAGCGACCGACTCTGCATGGAAGTCCCTCACATATGACGCCGAGATGTACAAACAGCAGATTGACGATATAGCCGCAAAAATGACAAAACTGGTTGACAGCGGCGAGGCGTTTACATTCGGTCCACGCAGAGGAGAGAGGGTTAAAATGAGGGGCGACATAAGCAGAGCTGGAGCCCGTGGCGCCTCCTCTGTGAAAAACATACTGGGAGATTATGAACAAAAGTCTGTTCAAGAAGCCCAGCTGGAGGCAGAACAGGCCGCCCAGAAGATACAGCAAGACGCCATTAAGGCCATAGAGGCCATAATTGCCAAACTTGCGACATTGAACGAGAAAGCTGATAAAATGTCAGCCCTCGGCGGCACGGAGAAACAGTGGGACAGTTTAGCTTATGACGCCGATGTGTATAAAGCTAAGATAGAGGAGTTAATAGAGCTATTACGCTCTTTAGGCCTAACGACAGAGGCAGACAGCTTCGCCCAGAAGATGTTGCAGAACGCAGATGCCATCACAGCAAAATATCAAGAGGCTAAAGAGGCTATGAAGCCTCCGGAGCCTACAATATGGCAAAGATTTACAGAGATGTTCAAAGAGGCTGGCAAGAGTATGGAGACCAGCTCAAACAGCGCAAAATCAAGTTTATATGGCATACAGAGAATAAGTTCTAATATCGTTAAGAATTTCAATAAGATGGGCAAAAACGCTTTACCGAAGTTACGAGGCGGTATTAGAAAGCTGTGGAAGAATATTCTTATGTTTGGCCTCGGTTTTAGAACAATGTACTTCTTCGTTAAGAGATTGAGGAAAATAGCCACAGAGGGCCTAACAGCGATGGCTAAGAAGTTTGACGATATAAATAAACCGCTGTCGGAAACACTGACTAAATTCACGCAATTGAAGGGAGCCTTAGGTACAGCTATTCAGCCAATATTGATGGCCATACTGCCGCTACTGAATACCCTTATAGACACTTTGAGCATAGCCGCAGAAAAGATTGCTACATTCTTTGCAGCCCTCACAGGACAAGACTACATAATGAAAGCCATAGCGAACCAAAAAGACTTCGCAAAGCAGATGGAAAAGACACAGAAGTTGGCAGACTATGACGAACTAAAGCTGGTAGGAGATACTCCTGATGTGGACTATGAGAAGGTGGCGATTGATGTAGCCTCAATGGGAGGTATATTTGGCAATCTTCTTGAGGACTTCAAAAAGTTAGGAGAAATAATCTCCTTCGTCTGGAGCAAACTTAAAGACATAGTAGGCGAACTATCAGAAGCCCTCTCTCCTGTATTCAGCCAAGTTGTTGATATTCTCGACAGGCTAAAAGAGCCCTTCATGGACCTTCTCGGCTCAATAGCCGACTTTGTAGCAGACATGGCAGATGATGTTATAGGAACAATAGGTCCAATTTTAGAGAGCGTACTGAATTCGGCGGTAAAAGTGTTCGAGGAAATTCAACCTTATCTGACTAATATTGTACAGACAATTTTACCAGTTCTGGAGCGTATTGTAGACGCCCTGCTTCCAGAATTAGAGAAAATATTGCCGAAAATATTTGAGGTGGTTGATAAAATAACTTCAATATTGGCACCGATGATAGCGGACGCAGTTGAAATTCTTGCCCCTGTTGCGGGTGACATAATAACAATGTTATTGGATAGCTTAAGTTCAGCATTAGACCTGATTTCGCCAATATTAGAGGATATAGGTAATACACTATTTCCAGCAATTGCAGACATACTTGATGCTTTGAAAGAGCCTTTGCAGAACGTATTTGACCTACTTGTCGGCATACTCGGAAATGTTCTTGTAGAAATTGCTCCTTTGATTGAAATGCTTACTCCTGTGATAATCGAATTAACGAACACGGCCTTTGCAATTCTAACACCTATATTAGAGTTAGCCGGCAAATTACTTGAGCGTTTGTTAAATATATTCATGGTATTGATTGAGCCGATACTACTGTTGATAGAGCCTCTTCTGGAATTGGTAATATCAATATTTGAGCCACTGATGGAAATACTTGACCCGATATTAGATAGCCTCCTCTGGTTAGTTGAGATATTTGCTATGCTGTTGCAGCCAGTATTAGAACTCATAGCTCCTCTAATCAGTCTGGTGCAGGCAATACTCGCACCCCTTATTGAGTTGTTAGCGTTGTTATTTACAGTGATTAAACCTATAGGGGATATATTCAAGTTTGTCGCCACTGTGATAACTACAATATTGATGGTAGCCCTAAAAGCATTGGTGGTAATCTTGAACTTAATAATCGGCGTGTTCAGGCTATCATTCGACGTAGTGTCTAAGGGTATAAAGGCTATTAGGGAGGCTTTTGATAAGGTGTGGAACCCGATAAAAGAGGTGCTCAATAGCATACTTGGCGGCATAGAGTCCCTTGTCAACGGGATTATAGGCGGCATAAACACGATGGTGAGAGCATTGAACAAACTCTCATTCAAAGTGCCGGACTGGATACCTGCCCTTGGAGGCAAGTCATTCGGCTTTAATTTGCAGGAAATAGCGAGTGTGAGAATACCCAGACTTGCACAAGGAGCAGTAATACCGCCCAACAGAGAATTTCTTGCAATGCTCGGTGACCAGAGGTCTGGCACAAACATAGAAGCACCACTTGACACCATAAAACAAGCACTGTTAGAGGTCATGTCAGAGTTAGGAGGCAGTAATGCTCCGATAGTACTCAAACTTGACGGCAGAACCATAGCAGAGGTTGTCTGGGATGAAGGTCAGAAGCGATACAAGCAGACTGGCAGACCTGTCGGCGCATATTAAAAGGAGGTAACAATGTCAGTATTCTTCTTAGGATATTTATTAAAGATAGCAAACTCCTCAATAATATTCCCTAACCATTACATAAAGTATGAAACATGGAAATCAACTCCCAACCAGAGGGAAGAGATTAAAGCATATAGGGATGACAACACGAGAGACCTCTTTAGAGTTACGGCAGAGGGTAGAAAGACCACAATCTCATTCTCCACGAGACCGGGACTCAATCTGCAAGATAAACTAATCATTCAGGACTTCTTCAATTGTGGCGAAACAGAGTTTAACGGAGATGTGGATGAGCGAAAGATACATCTCACATATTGGAATGATGAGGACAATTGCTATAAGTCGGGATATTTTTATCGACCCAACATAGAGTTTCCCATACGAGCAATAACTCAAGATAATATAAAATACGGGGAAATTAAAATATCCTTGGTGGAGTATTAGTATGCCTAAAACATACATCATAGAGATTAAAGTAAATGATACATATTACAGTAACAGTCCTGACCACAGCACCGAGGGTACAAAACTGTTCGGTATATCAGAGGGCTCTCTCTTGTTAGAGAGCATACTCTGTGAGGACCAGTTAGAGTTAGGCGCCTGTAATTCAACAAAGTTCGAGGCCCAGCTTTTTAACTTGAACGAGGATATTACAGGCGCAGAGATTAAACTTATAGAGAAAGACGGAAACACTCTCACAACAATATTTACTGGTTTTGTGGACTCGTCAGAGAGGGACCATACAAACATATACAGAGATGTTATAGCCTTCGACCTAATGTATTATGTGAGGGATATAAACATAGCTACAGAGTGGATGACAGACGGCGTGTGGAATAACAATGACCCAAAGACTATAAAGCAAATTCGAGAGGCTTTATGTACCGCCGTAGGCTTAAATATATACCCAGAACAAGCACCGTTGGTGAATGACGGAGTAATGTATGGACCTCAATTCGTACAAGTGACAGACCTATCCTTCGCCACCGTATTAAAGATGATATGCGAGATGGGTGCCTGTTTTCCTGTGTTGCGAAACGGTGACGAGATTGAGTTTATTCAGCTTGGCACTACAAGCAGAAGTATTGACAATTTATACGAAAAGTCCAACTCGGCATTTGAGGACTATACAACAAAAAAGATTGACGCCATAAATATATACAGCACATCTAATAATCTATCCCAGACCGTAGGAGAATCAAAACCGACAAACGCATATCCTATCGCCGGCAACATATTTCTCTTAGCCCTCGATAGTGATGCTCTGGACATATGCGCCACAAATATATTAGATGAGATATCAAACATAGAATACACGCCGGCGACTTTTGAAATGATTGTAGCGGACTCCTCTATTCAGCTCGGCGACCGGCTCTACACCTCCTACGAGGGAGTTACACATATACATTATGTATTCAAACGCACTCTATACGGACCACGACTTGTAAATCAGACGATAGAGTGTCCTGCGAAAGGTCAATTATTAGACGGTACAGTATCCGCGGCGAATAACACTCTCATAGATGAGATTAGATATTCCAAACTACAACAAGACCTCGACGGCGTAACAATTGAGGTGTTCAAGAAAAGCAGAACTTTCAGACAGAACGCTGTACCAACATCTGCCAGTGAAGGAGACCTATGGTATGTTATAGGAGAAGCTCCCACGGGATATACAACAGAAAAGTGGTATAGATATAACGGCACATCATGGGACTTGTCAGAGGATGGAGCTATATCAACCCACACCTCACAGCTACAGCAACAAGCAACGGAAATAGCGGCGAAAGTATCAAAGACAGGAGGCATGGCAGCCTCTTTCGGATGGACATTAACCTCGGATGGCTTCTTCTTATACAGTGATGGTAGCCTTGTATTAGAATGTGACGATAGCGGCCTCACAGTGGGCGGCAAGAGTATTCTAAAAAGTAGTAATTATTCAGCTCCAGACGAGGATGATTTTGCAGGCGCCGGCACAGAGATAAACCTAAGTAATGGTACAATAACCTCCAAAGATTTTTTAATAGACAGTAGCGGCGGTGCCAAGTTCAGAGGAGAGATTGTAGGGGGCACAATCAAAATTGGAGGCTCGTCAGAAAGTCCTAACTTCTCTGTTGACAGCTCTGGTAATGTTAAACTAAATGGTAGTATCACTTGGGGGGCGGGCGCAAGTCCTTCACAGGCAGTTTATGCTCGGACGGCTTTAGCGAAACCCGCCGACAATACAGCATACTCCACTTTCCCGGACACGGGCGCAAGCGTCTGGCATAAAAATTATGACGCAGGAAATGACTTGTTCGCCTCATACACATACGACGGCGGCGGCACATGGACAAGTGCAGTAAAGATTGTCGGAACAGACGGTTCAGATGGAGCGGACGGCTCGGACGCAAGCGTAACCGCCCTAAACATATTTAATGCGCTAACCGACAACGGCACAAAAGAGGGCGTATTCGGTATGCAAAGCGGCGAGGTGGTGCTGAACGCTTCGTACATACGGTCGGGCGTTTTAGAGGTTTTAGATAACAACAATAATGTTTTATTCAAAGCGGACAAATCGGCTGAAGAAGTAGAAATTTCAGTAAACGCATTGAAGCTAACGACATTTGGAGATGAATCGTATGTCGATTTTACACACGGAATTCATACCCCGCTTGTCTACAGCTCGGAAGGCAAAAATTTTCAGCTCTGGGTGCATGACGATATTTCGATATATTCGCCGTATGGCGCACTAAATTTATATGGCGGTCAAGGCATATTTTCACAAAGCGATATATCGCTCGCCGTGGGGACGCGCTTATGGCTACCGGGTTTATCAAACCATGTAGCATCTATTATCAGTGACCACGAATCCAGAATTTCCGCTCTCGAAGGTGTTTGCGATACTTGCCAATCACAATGTGAAAATTGCGAAGAATGTGATGATTGCGATTATTGCGATGTTTGCGATACTTGCGATGCTTGCCTATTTTGCGATGATTGCGATACTTGCCAATCACAATGTGAAAATTGCGAAGAATGTGATGATTGCGATTATTGCGATGTTTGCGATACTTGCGATGCTTGCCTATTTTGCGATACTTGCCAATCACAATGTGAAAATTGCGAAGAATGTGATGATTGCGATTATTGCGATGATTGCGATGCTTGCGATACTTGCGATACTTGCCTGTATTGCGATTATTGCGATTATTGCGAAGGGTGCGAAGAATGTGATGATTGCGATTATTGCGATGATTGCGATGATTGCCAATCACAATGTGAAATTTGCCAAGAGTGTGATATTTGCGATGATTGCGATGTTTGTGAGGAGTATGAATTTTGAATAATGTGATGTTTACCACGGCACACAATAGGATTTAAAGGGAGAAATATATGAATTATCCACCAATAACAGGGGTGCATTTGAACTTAACACACCGTTGCAATTTAGCTTGTCGATACTGCTATGTGAGTCAAGAAGCATTAGACATGCCATTTCAAGTTGCCAAAGATTCGGCTGACTTTTTAGCGAGAAACTCAATAATTAGTGGTGTGAATCCATCAATTTGCTTTTTCGGCGGAGAGCCACTTTTAAGGTATGATGATATTATTGTACCGCTTGTGGCATACATAAACAAAACGCACCCCAATCGCAACTTTAAATTTACAATCACTACTAACGGAACATTGCTTACTGATGATAAAATAGAGTTTTTCAAGTTACATAATTTCGGCATTTTAACCTCCATTGACGGCTGCGCAGAAACACAAAATTATAACAGACCTTTCCATAACGGCGAAGGCTCTCATGCGATTGTGGAAAAGCATATAAAAACGCTCCTTGCCGCGGGATTTACGCCAACATTTAGGGCAACCGTTATCCCGGCGACCTGTCAGTTTACATATAAAAATTATTTATATGCAATAGAACTGGGGTATAAGTCTTTTTTCGCTATAACGAATGCTTTTGAGGATTGGGATAGCGAACATCAGGAAATCTTCGAGCAAGAAATGATAAAAATCGCCAACCACTATATTGATTACTGGAAGGTAAATAAAAAAGCTCCAATGCGACTTTCGATGCTTGAAAAAGTGATTATAGTACAATTAAAAAACGCTAAAACCGCCACACCCCAAAGAGCAGATTCGTCCGCGCAAGCCCATTGTGGTTTAGGGCAAAGGGCCCACGCCGCAATTTCTCCGGCTGGCGATATTTATGGCTGTCAAGAAATGACGAGTAACGAGGGGTCAGAAAGCATATTTTACATAGGCAATATTTACGATGGAACAGATGACAAGCTAAGAGAACGACTTGCAGATTTATATAATGCCACACCAAACAGGGGATATACGGATTGTAATTTGTGCGAAGCTAATATATTTTGTAATGGCGGATGCGTCGCGAATAATTATTTAATTTCAGGAAAATTGAATGTTGCGCCTATTGGCCGTTGTTTTTATCAAAAAGTGCTTAATCGTACTGCGCTTAGAATTATTGAGGGTTTAAGAGATACACCTGAATTTGCACAGAGCTTCACAAAAACAGTAAAAAGACCAACTAAAAATAATGCTTCAATAAAACCCCCAATGAACGGATGTTCTGTTTGCAATACTTGCCAAGTCTGTGACACTTGCCAAAACGGAGATAGCAAGGAGGATTTACAATGAGCAACCCTAAAAAACCCCGATTGGTAAAAATGACAAAAAGTTGCTACTACATACTCAATCTCACATGGGGGATTGTAATGACAGTTATAGGGGCAGTTGTTGTGTTTCCCCTGCTCGCTCTCAACTACAATGTCAAAAAATATAAAACAACCTGGTATGTCGTAGTTCCGGGCAATTGGGGAGGCATATCACTTGGAGCTTTCTTCATAATTTGTCAAGAGTCGGAATATCTGAAAACACATGAGTTCGGCCATACAATTCAAAATGCAATATTCGGCCCGTTTATGATTTTTATAGGACTTGCAAGCTTAATCAGAGCCACTTGCAGAAACATACAATCCAACAGAGGTAAGAAGCTCGGCCCATATGAGAGTGTTTGGTATGAAAAACAAGCAACGGAGTGGGGCAAAAAATACTTCAATTAAATTGACAACAGCGAGCTAATGTGATACAATAAAGAAAAATAGGAGGACTGAATAGTGAGCAAACCACTTGCGATAGCTTTAGCCGAAACTCGTAAATCAGTAACAACCATAATAAACGAAAGTTTTGACAGAATACCAGTATGTGTTATGAGAATGATGGTAGAGGAGATACTCAACTCCCTCAAGGTTATGGAAAGTCAAGAATTAGTCCTCGCACGGCAACAGTATAAAGACAAAGAGGAGGCGGACTAAGTGTTACAAAGAAAGAATACAGCTATACAACCGTTAGCCCTAAAAACAAGTGCACCAGATAGTGGCATAATAGTTTACGCCAAGCAGAATGACGCTAACTCCAGAATACTCCGAGTGGAGATTAGAAATGCTATGGGCAGAGTGCCTATTGATGGCACAGTACAGCTTAACGCACAAAAGCCAGATGGAACATTTTCCTATATCGGCGGCAGAGTTACAGATGATGGACTTGTAGAGTTCACACTAACCTCACAACTTCTTGCCATAGAGGGAGAAGTGCATTGTGATGTATCAATCTTCGCCATGAACCCAAATACAGAGATTGTAACAGGAAATGGCTCAAATACAGTATTCACAATGTCCAGTGCATTTTATAGCATTGATAAGGTGGAAATAAACGGCGTAGAGAATACTAATTACACCTATAATAACAGCACCTTCCAAATAACATTCGGCTTTGTTCCCGCCAACGGAGCAGTAATAGCAGTCAGTGGAATGGGAAGTGCAGTACTCACAACACAAGCCTTTATAATACAAGTCAGCGAAACTATGTATGACGAGGGCGCAATAGAGTCCAGTAATGAGTTCTCCACTATTACAGTGGCCCTATCTACAATGCATGAGATATCAGAGCAAGCAAGAGGCTATCGTGACGAGGCCGAGCTGGCCTTGCAGGGAGCCGAGGAAGCAGAGCAGGCCGCAGTAACAGCGAGGGGCGGGGCGGAGAGTGCGTTAGGCCTCGCAGAAACCGCCCGGACTGGCGCAGAGACCGCAGAAACCAACGCAAAGGCCGCAGAGAGCGCCGCCAGAGCATGGGCTGAGGGAAAGAAGCGTGACGGCTCATCAGTAACGGCACAAGACCCGCAGTTTGAAAACTTTGCTAAGTGGTATGCTCTCGCCGCAGGTCAAGTATTGCAAGATGTGCTTAACTTACTCGGTCAGCCTAACGGATTGGCAACTCTTGACGCCAACGGAAAACATACGGCAAGCCAGATACCGCAACTATCCCTGTTTAATTACAAGTCGGTTAATAGCGTGCAGGAGATGTTGGCGCTAACGACAGCAGACGTGCAGAACGGGGATATTGCGAGAATAATTGAGGACGGAGAGGTTGTCGAGACCTACTACCTAACAGACGACCAGAACATCGACAAGTTATCCTCGTGGGTACAGTTCGCCACTGGGTATGCGGCAACTTCAGGACACGCCCTGCAAGCAGACACCGCCTCAGATGCCGATAGGATTGGAGGTAAGAGGATAGTACATATGACAGAGTCCCAGTATGAGGCAGCTAACGTTGCAGGCACTCTCGCAGACGATACTTGGTATTTGATATCTCCAGACGAGGAGGAGTAACAATGATTAAAGACAAAAAGGGAGATAAAGCTCGTCTGTATAAAGGATATTACAAGCCTGCAGGCCTTGCCGCCAAAGACAAGAAGATAGACGGCTGGCACAACGAGACAGCAGATGAATTTCCCGCTATCTTTAATACCACCTACAACGACACCGCCGATGTGGTTGTCAAGGGCAAGACGCTGCAAAAGAGCGAGTGGGTGCATAAGCAGGGGCTTACAACGCAGAGTGGGACACCAACACCCGAAACACCGATACCCCTCAACAGCAACCTCCCCGCAGGAACATACAAAACGCAGGATTGGCGTGGCGATTGGTACGAGTTTACTTTGACGGAGGATTTGTGCGGAATTGGTGAAGTAAGGGATTCGGTGGAGTGGGATAAGTATAGTCATACAGGACGTTTGACAAATAACTTGTACAATGGAACTCTTGATTTATCCACTAAAAATTTTGTTAAGACAGGTAGCGCTTGGCAAAGAACCGGGTGCTTCTCTGCATATGTTTCAAGCGCACTACCCTATAACGGCGTAGGTTTTATACCCGGTCGAATTGATTATTGTGATATGCTTCAGTTCGGTAGCTGGGAATGGAGCGGTAGACCTGACCCCTATAATTATTTTTTATGTGGCAACAACTCTAAGCTTTTTTATTTTATATTACCCCTCGAAGTAATCGGATGTGTAGAAGAAGATTCGGATGCAACAAAATTAGCAGCCGCAAAAGCATTTTTTACAAACAATCCGCCCACCGTCGTATACCAACTCGCCACTCCCACCAGCACACCCTTGACCTTCACTAAAAACAACGCTTCAACCGCCCCCGAATGCCCGATGGAGTTTCTGACGGACACGCCGAGCCTTGAATATCCGGCTACTGTGTGGGATGCGAGTGGGACGGTAAAGGCGAGGGGGAAGAATTTGTTTGATACCGAAGCATTTGCGAATGATTCCTCAGCACATTACGAGTATACAGATGGAAAGCTCAAAGTTAAAAGTTCGGATAATCGAGCTTGGACCTCGCTCCCGGCTATGCTGTTACGAGCGGGGGAGTATGTATGGAGCCGAGACAACACCGTCGGTTCGATTACTTTCAGAATATCTACCGATGATTATGCCACTCAACTCTTTTGGAATGAGGGAATTTCGACATATAATGTCACTTTTACTGAAGATGTATATATAAAAATGAAAGTGGCGACGGGATTGACAAATTATCCATATGTGTATAACATACAGTTAGAACTCGGCTCTGTCGCCACCCCCTACGAACCCTACCGCCCCATTGTAACCGCCCCAATCCCCGCACTGCGCTCGAATCAAGACGAAACGGTTTATGACGAATTTGAGGCAAAGACGGGGAAGGTGACGAGGAGGATAAACCCGTGGGCAGAAATAACAGGTTTAAGAACGCTGACAAAAGCAGACAGCACACTCTTGGCTTACAAAGTTTTCAAGATGTCGCTCGGTGATTTACCTATTCCAGCAACGGCAACGACGAACATAATCGCACAGAAATATGACAGTACGCTTTTAACGGCGGTCAATGCTTCACCGACTTCGGCAGACAGAATTTATACAGACGGAAGTTATTTTTACCTCTCGGCGGCAATGGCTGACACAGGGTTCTCGGAAGCTTGTTTACCAAGTGATGATGAAGTCAAAGCCTACTTCTACGGCTGGAAGATGTGCCATAGTGACGGTAAATCCCCCTACTACAAGTCAGAAGTGCCGTATAACCCGGAGACTTGGGCGGAGTGGACGAAATCAAGTAATGTCGCGGCAGACTTATCCGGTATGACGATTACCGCTGACGGTACATGGGATGGTCCAATCGTTAACACCAATATGAAGACCAGCACAAAATACGGGTTGTTAATGAATGTTGTATCAAAAAGCATTACACGACCCTTATACATAGGTGCACCGACTTTAGTTGTGGAAACAAATTATAATCCGTCGGTGGGAAACTCAAAATTAATCTTCACAACTAAAACCAGTATTTCATACAATAGTTTGAAGTTTTCGGTACCCAGTGCTGAAACGATTGGCCATACTATCAAACTTAAAGACATCCGCATCTATGAACTCCCCACCGGCTCTCAAATCGAAGCCGATTTCACCAACTTAACCGCTGACGAACTTGCAATAAAATATCCCTTTGACGGTCTGAACGTAAAACACTGGAAGAAGCTTGTGGGTACAGAAGCGGAAATCCAAAACAGTATTACGCCTACTTTGCCGACTGCAAGTTATGAGGGATTTACACCGTACAAAATGATTTACGAACTTGCCGAGCCTATCGAGGAGCAGCACACACCAGGTATCCTGCCGACGTACTACCCCACGACGGTAATCGAAATCGACAACCACTCGCCTGCAAGTATTGAAGAAGCAGAGGTGAAGGTTAAGGTGCAAGATGTATGGGAGGAGTAAAATGAAAGAACCTAAGATAGCGAGAATACAAATGGCTTTTCTCGGCATTGTAGCCCTGCTTATAGGAATTGTGTGTATGCTTAATGTAACCCTTGTTTATAGATTATCTCCTATAACCTCTATAAGCGAGAGCGCCACTACGGGAAATAAAGCTGGAATGTTACTTCCTTTCGCCCTCGGTTGCATGGTTACTTATTGCATAGCATACACTGGTTATTGCTTATCAGAGCGAATTGTAGTAAGAGGCATAGCGGTAGGCTTTACAATAGTGGCGATGCAAGTATGTGATAGCCGGTATATATCAGAAAGTAGAGTGGGCTTATTAGGACTATCCCCGCCTGTATCTAATATAGTACATAGTATAGGGGCTTTGATTGGTTTTGGACTTATGTTTATATGGATATTCTTCTTTTTCACCAAAACCAACCAAGTAACTCCTACACCGAGAAAGATTTTAAGAAACCGTATTTACATGGTTTGCTCTGGAATTATGCTTGCAGGCATTATGCTTATAGCGGTTAATATGTTTACATACATGGGAGATTATTTAATCTTCATAGCCGAAGAGTTTCTTTTAATTCCCGCCGGCATAGCGGTTTTGATTAAATCAGGAGCAGTGTTGCGAGATAAGTAATATATAATAATGATAGTTAACTTACATTAGGTATAGATGCAGGAAGTAAATTTATCTAAAAATAGCAAGAATACTCCCATCTTCTATAAGTGGGAGATGAATTGCTAGAATATATTATAAAAGAAAGGGGTGATATACTTGAAAACCCTATTAAGAGCCTATAAATATAGATTATACCCTAACAAGAAACAACAAGAGCTAATCAATAAAACGATTGGATGTTGCAGATTTGTATATAACTACTATCTTAACAAGAAAATTGAACTATATAAGGTAGAGCAAAAATCTATGAGTTATAATGCTTGTGCTAATGATTTAAAATATCTTAAAAAAGAAAAGGAATGGCTCAAAGAGGTTGATAGCATATCGCTCCAACAAAGCTTAAAAGATTTAGATGTAGCTTATCAAAACTTTTTTAGAAGAGTAAAAAATGGAGATAAACAAGTAGGTTTCCCAAAGTTTAAGTCAAAGAAAAATCCTAAACAAAGTTATAGAACTCAAAATGTAAATAATAATATAAGTATTGATGGTAATAAAATTAAACTTCCTAAGCTAGGATTAGTTAGATTCACTAATAGTAGAAGCTTTGATGGTAAAATTAAAAATTGTACCATATCTAAAACTAAAACAAATAAATATTTTCTATCAGTACTAGTTGAAGAAGAAATAGAAGAATTACCGAGGAATAATAATGCAATAGGAATTGATTTAGGACTAAAAGACTTTCTAGTTACATCTGATGGTGAAATAGTAGAAAACCCTAGAATATTAAATAAATATGAAAGAAAACTAGTCAAACTTCAAAGACAACTAGCTAAAAAACAAAAAGGTAGTAATAGGTATAAAAAACAAGCATTAAAGATAGCAAAACTCCATGAAAAAATAAGAAACACAAGAACCGACTTTTTACATAAGCTATCTTCACAAATAATCAAGGAAAACCAACTGATTATAAGTGAAGACTTAAACGTAAAAGGTATGGTTCAAAACAAACATTTAGCAAAGTCAATAAGTGATGTTTCATGGAGTGACTTTTGTAGGATGTTAGAATATAAAGCCAATTGGTATGGAAGAGTCTACCATAAGATAAACAGATTCTACGCTTCAAGTCAAATATGTAGTAATTGTGG
>JGI24502J29692_10020606_pt1 | contig 25938 bp, 30 predicted proteins | sample BioPla3RNA1_FD_29692 | JGI IMG/M metagenome (IMG submission 29692)
AACTCTATAGTCACCAAAATTCACAAGCTAAATTCATTTTATGGATGGCTACTGCAAGAGGAATACATCTTGAAAAACCCCATGAACCGGGTGGAGAAGCCACAAGAGACGAAAGCACCACCAAAGTACCTGACTTATGAAGAACTCGAACTCTTGAGGGAATCTGCGGACGGTATTACTAAAGTAATTTTCGAGGTTCTCTACTCCACTGGCCTTAGAGTTAGTGAGTTAGTTGACCTGGACCGTCAGGACATCGACTTCATCGAAAAAACCGTATGGGTAAGAGATGGTAAGGGTGGCAAGGCCAGACAATCTAAGCTCAGCACTAGAGCCGCGATGATACTTAAACAGCATTTGGCCTCTCGGGTTGATAATGAACCATGGGTGTTTAGGAGCAACTACAAGCAGAGGATGTCTACTCACTCGGTGGGACGCTACTTGAAGCTACTAGGAGAGAAAGCTGGTATAAGGCGCAGGCTAACGCCGCACATGCTTAGACACACCTTTGCAACACACCTTTTGGATGCAGGTATGCCGATTGAACTAGTCCAATACATGCTGGGGCATTCCAGCGTTAAGACTACGCAAGTCTACGCCCAGACGAATCCTAAGAACGTTGAGCACTTTTATGGCAGAGTATTCCCTTAGATTTTTTATAATAAATATAAGTGATGAGGGGGTGTCTAGTGGGCAAAGATAAAAAATGCACTTTTTAATCGGATTTTCAACTACAGTCCTGGTCGGTCTTTGTTTGCATATTTTTTTCAAAGTACAGTACGGTTATTTAATTGGATTGATATTTGCGATTGCGGCAGGAGCTTTGAAGGAATATGCTTATGATTACAAAATGAATAAAGGCACTCCCGAAGCGATGGATTTTATTGTTACAGTTATAGGTGGTTTGCTTGGGTATATAATATTATTGAAATTGTAATAAGAGTTGAGTATGTGTCTGGTATAAATGTTATAATGATTCAAGAGTCAACAGAAGGAAGGTGATAAGATGTGCATATAAAGCTTTATAACTCCACGAATCAAGATAGTATTAAATTAACGTTGGGAGATATTTCTGAAGAACAGCTTATTATGCCATTTATGACAGCTCAAGTCGCTAAAATGAGCTACATTCTTGTCCAAAACGTTGGTGGAGTAGAGACTGTATTAGATCAAGGTTCTTTAAGCCCTTATGGCTTTTATCTAACTCATTTTGTTATTGATGAAAATATATTGCATTGGTACTTGAATGGTTCTCTGTGGAAAGAACTCTCCGTTGCCCCTGCGACATATGACAAGGTTGAGTTTTCCAGTGATAGCTTGGCTTTTGTGGACGAAATGCTATTTTTACCTTATTTAGTTGACTCAGAAGATATAGCGGGATGGTATGGTGCAAATAAAGCATTTATTGACCAAGGAGAAATCAATTATTATAGTAGCAGGGTGCGACAACTAGCTGATTCCTATACGCTTAACATTGAAGGCGATGGAGTCGTTACAGGATTCAAAAGCGCACTAGGAGAAGATGGGGTTTCCGATTTCGTTATTCAAGCTGATAAATTTAGGGTTGTAGGAACAAAAAACGGACAACCTTTCGGTGAAGGTAAATCTGTTTTTGAAGTTGATACAGACGATGAAAAAATATACCTCAACTCCAATGTGGTATTAAGAGGTAATATCGTTCAAACCCCAGATGGTGAAGAATACCCTATTCCTGTTTTTAGAGGAAAGTATAACGAAACTTATACTTATCACAAATACGATCAAGTATCTCACGATGGTGCTGTATGGATTTTTATGAGCGACACTCCCAAGACAGGCGAAGAGCCAGTAATAGGTAGCCCTTACTGGGATATCTATGTTGAAAAAGGTGACAAAGGTACTGATGCTCCACTCATCAAACTATCAGGGGCTACACAAGTAATCAAAGTGTCAGCCACAGGCGAAGTTACACCATCAGCCAACTTTACCGTTATAGGAACTCCTATCAATACAACTATCACTACTTTTCAATATAGCACAAACGGAGCCTCTTTCACAACTACACCGCCAACAGGTGTTACAAGAAGTGGGAACACAGTAACAGTAAATCCAAATACATCTACTTTTATTACCCTAACAATAAGGGCTTCAGATGGAACCGTCTCTGATAGTTTCACTATTGCAAGGGTAGGGGACGGTGTAAAGGGCGAGGACGGAGCAGATGGAACGGATGGAGTAAATGGGGTTGATGGCGTATGGGGAATCTTGTCCAACCACGCTCACACAGTTCCTTCTAGTTCTACTGGTGAAGTTTCAAACTATACAGGCTCAGGCACAACGATTCAAGTATTTGAGGGATCGACAGCATTGACGTTTCACACCACAATCGCTAACAGCAGGTTTACAGTTGGGACACCAACGGTTAGCCCTGCGAGCGCAATCACAGTAGGGGCAAGATCAGGAAGTGGAACAACAACCTGTACAGTTGCTGACCATTCGGCTATGAATAACGCACAAGATATGGTTCAAATAACTTATCCTATTACAGCAAGAAGAGCGAATGGCACAAGTGTAACTTTCAACCTTGTCCAGACAATCACAAAAAGTAAAGCAGGAGAAAAGGGAGAAAAGGGAGATCAAGGAGAGCAAGGTCCAGGGTTAATTTTTAGAGGTAACTGGCAAGAGAACGAGACATATTACAGAACTGCCGACCGACGTGATGCTGTTAAATATGGAAATAACTATTATTTATGTAATATAAATAATACAACAGGAGTATTACCAACAAATTCAACTTATTGGACACAAATGAACTACTTTGCTAATATTGCGACAGGTTTGATGCTTGCTGAAGATGCTACAATTAATAGATATTTGACGCTTAGTGAAGGTGGGGTGATGCGGACAGAAGATGGTTCAGTAACATTTGAGTCTGATGGCATAAGAATGAAGCCCCCCGGTTATCCTCAACGCTCCATGCACCTTGATGGCGCACAGTTGGCTTTTTGGGATAAAGATGGTTTTCCTACTGTAGCAATTGGAGATTTGACTGCTGCAATAGAAATGATTATGTCCAACAGTGAATTGCGGGAGAGGTTCCCAGAAGCATGGACGAGTGGAGATGGTGAAGAAGAAGAAGAAGGTGAACGCTTTCCGAAATCCGGCTTTTTGATGATGGCAGGAAATATCGCGCTTGCAAACAGCGTATTAGCCAATTCGCTGGTGGAGATACCAGGTGACCTAATCGGGGATGGAACCTTAGGGAGGCGCAAAATTGCAGAAAAAGCCATTGGTATCGCTCAATTGGATACAGAAAATCTTTATGTTCCAGGGGTCTCTAATATTAACATACCAAGGTCAGATGTTTATCACGGATCTGCGGACCCATCCGGCAATTGGACGACTATTGTTTCATTTTCAATACCTAAGATTGAAGGGAATTATGTTCCCGATGTATTTCGGATCTCTGCTGATTACAGTCTTATTGGCGACGACGAGACACATCTGAGAATTAGAGTGAATGGATCAGTTATAGCCGAAACAAGAGCCGCCCAGGCAACTTTCCCAGGATCATCAGGTACTTTTCAGGGAATAATTGCAGCAGCACATTTAGAAGATACCATTACAGTGGATGTACAAGTCATGGGATCGTATGGAGGCGATAACCTTATTAATGTCTCAAATGTGAGAATATTTCAGAATGATCAATTACCCATTCGTGCAGGTAGCCCTATCTATGTCGGCCCATTTGAAACCCCACCTCCAGGGTGTCAACTGACTTGTCAGATTAGTTGTCAGGGATCTTGTCAAGTCTCATGCCAGGATGGGTGCGAAGGTTCTTGCCAAACTGGGTGCCAGACATCTTGCCAAGCCACTTGTGAAAAAACCTCCCAATCTGGTGGTGGATGTATTAGGCAAGGCACTCCTGTAGAGGTCTGGGACTTGGAGGCGCAAGAATACATCACTGTACCTGTAGAGGACTTGAAGCCGGGGATGATTTTGCCTTGGTATCAACCTGAAACGGATACAGTGATTCATGGAGAACTCACCCAACTTGTGGATGCTTCCTATTCACATGAGTTTTTGAGGATAAGGACTCACAATGGTCCATCTGTCGATGTGACTTTCTCACAACCTTTTGACGTGTTAGCAGATCTTGGTCAAGGTCAAAAATGGTATAAGCTACAAGCAATGTATCTTAGGCCAGGCATGCAATTAATAAGACCTTTTGAAGCACCAGACAATCGACTTTCTACTATTGTAAGTATAGAAACTGTTAGGGAACACGGAGTGCACTTCTGGAACCCTAAGACAACAACCGGCGGGTATTGTGTCAATGGCTACGCTGATATGCTCATAAAGTAGGAGGTGTAATATGGACAAAACAAAAGAAATCGCAAAGAGGCAAGGACTAACCAGGCTCCTGCTATTCACAGAAACAGGCGAAGGCTCTTGCAACATGGCTTGTAAATATTGCTTTCTAGGTAAGTCGGGAACAAATAAGAAGATGAGTGTTGAAATCCTGCATAAGGCAATTGATTTCTTAAACCTATATGCAGTCGGGGAACCTTCATTGCACTTTTTTGGAACGGAACCGCTTAAGAACTGGGATCTGATTCTAGCTGCTAGAGAATACACCAACATGATGATTAGTCTAACGACAAATGGTGTTGCCCTTACTAAAGAGCGCATTGACTGGATGGATAACAACAACGTGAGAGTTTACATCCTATCCCTGGATGGCGGGGAAGAGCACAATATCAACCGAATCCTGCGAAACGGAGACCCTGCGTGGGCAGTCGTGTCGAGGAACGCACAGATGCTACTTGAATCTCCTACGCAGAGAAGTTGGGTTACAGCAAGAGGAACATGGTCAGGCCATGATTATGACCTTGTCGGAAGATTTAGAGAACTTGAGGGATTAGGTTTTCCATCAATCCAACTTGTTCCAGATGTGACAGGACCTTTTGAAAGGGATAAGGTAAAAGAAGCTTATCTGGAACTTGGTGAATATTATGTATGGGGAGCCACTCCTAGCAAGTTTGTGAATGAGATGGTTCAAAGATTGATGAATGAAGATGCCGCTCCACAAGAGGGAAACAAGTGCGGGACAGGCAAGGGTATTTGGGCGGTGTCGCCTGATGGGAGTTTAAGCCTGTGTCAAATGTATGAGGAAACCTCGGTAGGTAAGATTGGCGATATCTGGAATGGAATTACCAACGAAATGCCATTTACAGCTATTAGCGAACGTGTTAATACCTTTCACACCTCTATAAATCCATATCCCAAACCTGAATGCGAGGGGTGCACGGCTTACAAGCATTGCCAAGGCGTTGGTTGGTGTGCAGGAATTAATAGACAGGTCAATGGTGATGAACTCATAGCCCCAGATGGGTATTGTGAGCATTTGATTGGAATGGTGGAGGCGTGTAGGGTGTGGGCAGAAAAGCAGAAAGAGAGATTGCCTGCTCCTAAAACGGGTATATTAGGGCAGGTCTACGGGAGGGGATGATATGAAGCTAAGGCGTGGAGAAAGTAGGATTGTTTACTTACAAGGTGATGGTGAACCAGTTGAACGTGCAGTCGTTTTAAGTATGGTGCAAGGTAAGCCCCTGTCTGAGGCGCGGTCTGTAGTAAAACAACTCCAAAAAGTGACTGAGACAACGTGGGTTGACAAAAGAGGTCAACCGCAGGCTAAATCCTTCTGTGATTCTGTGATTTCTATATCCATCAAGCCTGCAGATGCTGAAGAAAAACAAAGGGAACTGCTGGATGAATTAAAGGCAGGGCTGGAGGCTATTAGCAGGGAGGATGCGAGCCTGGAGGATATTCGCAAGGCGCTACGTGCACAAATTGCTTATAGTGAGTTTATGGACCTGGTGAATGATTAGAGTTTTAGAAGGTTAAGGTTGTGGAATCAGGGAGGGCGACTATAGAGCCATGCACACAGATTCACAGAATTGAGCGAATAGAGCAAGACATCAAGGAACTACAAAAAACAGACAGGGAACACGCAAAAGACATCACAGAATTCAAAGAGGGACAAGCTGGACGAGGCGAGATGTAGGGTTATTATATCTTAAAGATGGAGGGTTTTGAACTTGGAGGAACATGTTGCAAAGAGAATTGTCGAATTAGACGCAGAGATTATGGAACTCATAGAAAAACTTAGGGTATCAAAGGCATTATATGAAGAGTTGGGCAATGTGTATAGTGAAATCGTTTCTCAAGAGAATTTTGACAAAAAAGAAGCAGAAAAAATTTCTGCTCGTATGCAAAAGTACTTCGAAGAGAATAGTCAAGCCCAAATGTTGTTTAAAGAAAAAGAGGCTGTTTTAAGAGAGTTACAGAGTTTGATCGAAGAAAAGTAATATAGCAACCTCGAGGAAGGGAGTGAGAAAATTTCTCGCGAGGTGGTATAGAATTGGAACACGCACAAGAAGCCAGAATTGTTAGGCTTGAAGATGACGTGAAAGAGCTAAAAGAAACAAACAAGAAGTTTGCAGAGGACATCACAGAGCTTAAAGAGAGTCAAGCTGAATCAAAAATTTATCAAAAAATGATCATGGAGCAATTGGGAGAAATTAAGGTAATGATTACCTCTCGGAAGGAAAAGAGTAGTTCTAACAAAGAGTGGATAGATTTAATCAAGTGGGTTATTGGTATCACATTTGGAGCAATCGTAGCTTGGTTTGTTAGAGGGAATTCTTAAATTTCGAGAGTGGGGGCATACACTTGATAAATAAAACCAATATAATCGTAGATACAAACGTTCTTATTGATGAATTTGAAAAAGTACTTCACATCGAAGATTCAGCCATTATTATTCCCGCCATTGTATTTGAGGAATTGGATGATCTCAAGACTCGTGATGGTAGCATAGGACAAAAAGCTAGAAAAGTAATTAGGGAGCTAGATGCCTTGCTGGAGAAGGGAGATATTCTCAAAGGCATCCAGCTCCAAAACTCAAACTCTGAACTAAAGGTAGTTTGGGATGACAGAGGTCATGAGGAGAGGAATGATTTCAAAGTCCTCGATGTGGTAGATATAGTCTCTCAATACTATCCTAACACATATCTATACACCAAAGATATTTCATTAAAACTCATAGCTAAATCGTGGGGAGTCAAACTATATAAACCAACCCCAAAAAGAAGTCGAAGTGGAGTTGTTCATGAGTTATATGTAGACAGTAAAACGATTGACGAGCTTTATAGTGCCAAGGGTATCCCAAATACCTTTGATGATTTTTACCCTAATGAATATGTGACCTTGAAAAGTATTTCTGGGACATCACAGTCGGCTCTTGCCAGATACAATATCAACACAGACGAGTTAGTTCTCGTAAAAAGCCCCAAAGCATTCGGAATAAAACCTAAAAATTCAGAACAAACATGTGCTCTTGACGCACTACTTAATCCAAATATTCCCGTAGTAGTATTAACAGGAGTATCGGGATGTGGGAAAACATATTTATCTCTAGCAGTAGCGTTAGAACAAGTAATTGAAAGACAGGAGTTTAGCCGAATTATGCTATCAAAACCCAATGTTCCGATTGGAAACGATTTAGGTTTCTTACCGGGGACAAAAGAAGAAAAGCTATTTAATTGGTTCGGTAACTACAGAGATAACATCCAACAACTCATCGGTGAAGAGGATAGATTTAATCATTTTGTCAGTTCTGGGCTAATAGAACTTGAAGCACTAACGTATTTAAGAGGGCGCAGTTTGTATGATCGCTTTATCTTGATTGATGAAGTACAGAATATCTCAATAGAACAGATTAAAACGATTCTTACAAGGGTTGGAGATAAGAGTAAAATTGTACTTATGGGTGATGTGACCCAAATCGACAACAGATTTCTTACACAAGATACAAATGGACTCACATATTTAATTAATAAAATCGGTAACACGGATTTGATTGTCCACATCCACCTTACAGATAGTGGATTACGCTCTAAGCTTACAGCATGGGCAGTTGAAAACTTGTAACATTGAGATGCGCCAACTCGTAAGTTGGCGTGTTTCTTCCTAAATATCTTTTGCCTTTTTAAAAAAATAGTTGTCAAGAAAATGATTATCTTTCGTATACTAAGATGAAAGGTGATGGGTATGAACGAAAAGATTGTAGAAAAAATTCTCTCACACTATGATCTAAGAACATTAGGTTATTATGTAGCTCTCAGGACACTAAAGGCACAGGATCTTTCAGGGCGAACTAAAGTAAGTACAGGAGTTTGTAGGAAGATAGAAAAGAATCTTGCAGACATAGGTGTAATCGAAATTAAAGGAGTTGGTAAAGAAAGAGAGATTTTGTTCCCAGAAGAAGACTATACTGATGCAACAAAACTTTTGAATTTCTTTTTAGAGAAATCGAAGAAAAAGATTTTAACACAAAGCTCTTGGTACCAAAGACAACTTGATGTTGCTAAAGATCTTATTGAGCGGTTTGGATTGGATGAATCAATTTGGATGGTAGATTATATTCTTCGTATCGAGAAGATTGATATGTTTAGTCTTAATTTGGTTGATAGTATGGCACACAAGTTGCTTCCTAGGTACAAGCAGTTTCAAGAGAACCGCAAGAAAATTCAGGAGTACAAGGATAGTTGGGATACACTTCCTGATGTGGGAAAAGAAGCAAACACTGAACAAGTTGATTTGAGCACACTATTAGATTTTGGAATAGAATTATAATAGGAGAGAAATAATTTGGCTAGTAAACTTCATGAAAAAACAAAAGAACTTTTAGAGCAAATATACCCTAGTTGTCCTATTAAAGAAGAGGTGCCTATTAAAATTAATGGTAGAAGTTTGTTTATCGATCTTGTTGTAGACTTCCCTTTTAACATAGCTGTAGAGTGCCAAGGAGAACAACATGATAAATTCGTTCCCCATTTTCATAAGACGAAGCATAATTTCATGGATTCTCAAAGGAGAGATAGACTTAAAAGTACATGGTGTTATGAAAAGGCTATGCCATTAGTGTACGTCTATGAATATGAGTACGATAGGCTAGATGTAGACATGCTCAAGAAAAAAATTGAAGAAGCTGAACGGCTCTTAGATAAAGAATTCGGCTTGGACTAGGCGGTGAATTACAATATCTAAAAAGATTGCAAAAGGGTTTAGTGAGCTTTTGAATCAAGGAGTAAGTAAAGATAAGGTTAAAATGCTTGAGTCTGCCCTAAAAAATATCCAAAAAGATTGCGGAGAAACAGCAGTCGATATGTACACAAACTTCGGGCAGAGCATGCATATCCCCAGAGAGTCCACGGGACTTATAGCGATTGACTTAGCACTAGGTGGCGGATTGCCAAGAGGTGACTTTGTTGAAATCTTCGGTAAGCCACAGGCAGGCAAAACAACCCTTTGTTATTGGTTTATGGGACAAATGCAAAAGCGTGGTGGAGTTGTAGGATTCATCGATGTGGAGCAAGACTTTGATCCTGTCTGGGCACAAAAGAACGGAGTGAACCTAGACACACTCCTTATATCGCAACCAGATAGCTTGGAACAAGCTCTAACGATTGCAGAAGGTCTTATTCGAAGCAATGCAGTAGATATGATTGTAGTAGACTCTCTTGCTGCTTTAACACCACAAGCTGTATTGGATAGAGGTATTGACCAAGACACGGTAGGATTACGTGCAAGAAAGATGGCTCAGTTTTTTGATAAGACAAGGGCGTTTGTCAAGACATCAGGCACCATCTTTTTGTTCACAAACCAGTGGAGAGAAAGTCCAAATATGTTTCAAAAGGCAGATTCTCCAGGTGGCTGGGGTGGCAAGCACAGCTTCGGTATTCGCATCGAGGTATCAAGGAAAGGTTCTGACCTTATTAAGGAAGGAGAGGAGGTTGTTGCCCAAAAAGGAACCGTTCTGATGGTCAAAAATAAAGTAGCACCTCCGTATAAACGTGCCGATTTTCGAATCGACTTCGATACGGGAATTAGTAAAGAGTTTGACTTGTATGATTTTGCTGTTCAGTTTGGAGTTATCGAAAAAGCAGGGGCATGGTTTAAATACGAAGATAGAACTATCGCCCAAGGAGAGAAAAATCTCGTTAAGCTCTTAGGTGAGGACGAGGGGCTGTTTAATGAAATAAATCAGAAAGTGAGGGCGATCTTGAACTTTGACAAACGAGTTGTTGCAGAGGAGCAAACAGAAGTTAGTCCAGATGAAAATACCGATACTGGAACCTCCTGATGGCATAGAAGAAGTCCTAAATATGGATGCTGTTGCAGTTGGTTCGATTGATGATATGGATCTTGCAAGTTCTATGCAATACAAGATAGCGCAGTTTATTGCATATGTAGCACAGCAGTATCGCATCGTTAACTCAGCTTATAATGAGCGGAATGATTATTTTATTGACAATTGGAACAGATTAGCTACAAATGTAGCAGGAAAAATGAGTTTAACAGAGAAGAAAGCTATAGCATTAGAGCAAAGTGAACGCCTGAAAACAGTCAAAAAAGAAGTGGATGAGCTACGGATGCAAAAAGAACTTCTTGAAGGGTGGGCTGACCACTTACAGAATCTCTACGATGTGCTTAAGCAAATGCACTATAGATTACGACTTAGAGACTTTGGAGGGTAGAACTTGAACTATGCAGAACACGAACAAATAATCAATCAAATTGAACGCCCAGGAGCCGAACGAAATGTTCTTGCAATTATTCTTAATAATCCTGACAAAATTTATGACGTTGCTACCCTTTTAAAAGAGGACGATTTCAACAGTAGCGTCAACCAATTCATTTATAAAATTATGCTTCGATTATCCGAGAAGGGGATTGAAGTTACTGTACCGAATATTCTTGCTGTATCAAAGGGTAATGACGTATTAGGAACAAGTGGAGAAGAATATCTTAGGCGTATTGCTATGAGTAACACATCTAACATTGACTTGGATTATAACGTTCGCCTTGTGAGTACAGCCTCCATTAGACGAAAGGCGTACAGAGAGGCATTGAACGTTATTGAAGACTGTCTGGATGATAAAAAATATGTTGACGATGCGACTTCTCTTGTAAGCAAACAACAACAACGCTTTATGGAACTTAATCTTCAAACAGGAGATAGAGTAAAGCAGATAGGAGAAGGAATTGATGAATGGCTAGATAATATCATTGAGAATCCTAATCCTATCCCTGGGTTAAAAAGTGGATTCCCCGAATTAGATAAAGCAATTGGTGGATTTAGACCAGGTAGAGCTTATTTGTTTGTAGCACGCTCCAAGTCAAGGAAAAGTCTCCTCTTAAACAATTTTGCTATCAACATTGCTGTTAGGCAGAAGGCTCCTATTCTTTATATTGACACAGAGATGGACACTGAAGAAGATGTAAGACCAAGGCTGTGGGCGATACTTTCAGGAGTAGACGAAGAAGACATTACAACTGGTATGTTTATTACCGAACCTTGGAAAGTAGAACGAGTTGAGAAGGCAAAAGAGGTATTGAAGAACATACCTTTTTACCATGTATACATGCCGAATTATAGCCCAGCACAGGTTGTCTCGCTTGCAAGGAAATATCATGTAAAACACAATATACAAGCCATCTTTTTTGACTACATCAAACTTCCTCAAGATAACAACACCGGACTACAAGAGTACCAACTCCTTGGTCAGATTTTGGGAAGGCTAAAAGACGTAGCAGGAGAGTTAAAGATACCTTTGCTAACAGCCGCACAAATGAATCGTTCTGGTATCCATATAGAAAAAGACGAAGACTTCGACTCCTCTGTTATCGGTGGTAGTGATAGGCTGTTACATAATACAAGTTACTTGTTTTATTTGTGGCACAAAACCCCTCAAAGAATGATGGAAGATGGTGGAGAAGATGCTGGGAACATGTGCTTGAAGTTAGGGGAGTCAAGACATGGAGGAGATTACTTTGGTTGGCTAAGTGCCCATCCGAAGAACGCTAGAATCATTGAGGTGCAAAGGGTATGACAAAAGTTGTTGATCGCATTTGTCATGAAAGCTGGTGATAAACCTTGGATCTACGAATCTTAAAAGAAAAGGTTAAAGAAGCTGTTGATCCTGTAAGGCTTTTAGAACACATCGGAGCGACAAATGTAAACATTGAAAATGACGTTGTTCGATGTGCCTGCCCTATCCATAAGGGTAGAAAACAAAACTTTTCATTTGATATTCAAAAAGGTATTTTTAGTTGTTTTTCAAGACACTGCGGAGAAGAGGTAGGTCTTCCAAGGGACGTATTCTTATTGGTTATGCTTGTAAAGAACATGAACTTCCCTCAATCCGTAGAGTACTTAGCTAAGTTCAGTGGGATCGACAGCAACGTAGAGTACACCAAGCAAGATGATGACGAGTACAAGATTAAACAGTGGTTACGTACCCAAAAAAAACTAGACGGAGATGATATTCCCTCACTAGACGAGTCAATTCTCAATATGTTCTCTAGAGAATATCCTCCCTATTTACTCAACAGGTATAGTGATACAAGTATTTTAAACCTGTTTGAGGTGAGATATGCCACAAGTGGTCATTTCGCTAACAGAATTATTGTCCCTATTCGTGATGAGGATGGAAGACTGGTAGGTTTGAGTGGTAGATTAGCTACAGATAATAAATTTGAATTAAGACGCAAACACAAATATCTTCATACAGCTAATTTTTCTTCAGGTGCAGTGTTGTATGGACTAAACCATGCAAAGACGTTTATAGAGAGAGATGGCATCATGGTGTTATCAGAAGGATTCTTTGATGTGATATCAAGTTTCCAAAAGGGTATTTGCAACATCTGCGCCACTATGGGGGCTACAATTTTGCCTGAACAAATCAATTTAGTTATTAAACATACAAGTACAGTATATCTGGCTTATGATGGAGATATTGCAGGAAGGAAAGGGGCGTGGAAAATATACAAAAGACTTAGAGATTACTGCGACGTACTCTTTTTAGATATCCCCAAAGGGGAAGATGTAGACTCTCTTGATGTAGAAACATATTGGGACTTGTATTTATCCCCAATGAAAGCATATGAGTTCGAGAAGAAATATCACAAAGAAATTATTAGTAAAAATTAAATTCAAAGGGTGGTAATAAATTTGCAAAAAGTAATGGATAGACTAAATTATATGGTAGAGAACTATGACGTGGTTAAGGCAAGTATCTTTAAGGGCGAAGTTTCTAAGTTCCAACTACAATTCCACGAAGAAACAGGTAATCCGATGGCGTTTGGTAGCATTAAGTGCGAGAATACCTGGCAAGACAAAAATGGTAAGGAAAGGAGAAGTGTTTACTATGCTAACTTTAGCGCCTTTGGAGATGTAGCTGGAGAACTTGGTCTTCAAGAAGGAGATAAAGTCATCATGCTTGTCGATGTAAGCAATCGCAAAGGTAAGGATGGCAAGTGGTATCAAAACAATAACGTTCTTGTTTGCGAAAAACTCTAGGAGATGATTTTGTGAAAATCACAACAGTATGTTGTAATAAGTGTAATAAACAGATCAACACTGAATACCAGTCTTTTGTGGAAATTAGACATGAGTTCGGATATGGAACAGATCTTGATGGTATCACAGTAGAGATTGATATGTGCGAACAATGTTTTATTGAACTACTGACAGAGTGTTTTTATTACCCAACTGTACCAAGGGAATCGCCTACGCATTGTCAGGATCAAGACACCGTAGATGAATTCTTTCTCGGAAGGAGCGAAATGGATTGATTATTATTCTTGAGGGAGCAGATGGTTGTGGCAAAACGTCTGTATCTCAACTTTTACACAACACTCTACCACTCTCGAATTTAATTAAACTCTCAGGAGCACCTAAGCATGTTGATTCCAAAGAGTGGATGATGGAGATTTATGATAGCTCTGCGCGTTTTTTGATAGAGCTAGGAAACAAGTCGCACATCATTTTAGATAGAGCTTGGCCTTCAGAGTGGGTGTACGCCCCAATTTTTAAGGGATACGACCCAGATTATATTCCTACTTTTCAGCGTAGTCTTCATAAGCAAGTAGATGTACATTACGTATATCTTTACACATCACCAGACGTTTTACACGAACGCATGATGAACAAGAGGGCTATCCAACCCAACGAAAAACACCCTGAGAAAGACACAATCTATAGGGTTGTCGATGCGTATGATTATTGGTACGATACATTCAAAGACGATATTACAGCAACCTATTATCGGATTAATACAGATGAACTTTATCCACAACAAGTAGTAGAACAAATCATAGAAGAAGTAGGGTTGAATGTGAAAGAACAAGATACAACGTACAGTAAAGTAAAATACTCCTTAACAGGAACAAAGGGTTCAGACGTTGCAAAAGGGTTCGCTATAGGAGATACAGTTCGTACCAGAGGGTTTGAACATGTAGATGATAAGTTTAGAAGAGGCGAAAAGGGGTTTATCCCCGAAAGAGCTACTAAAAATAGTGCGGGTTATGATATCAGAACGCCTGTTAACTTCACACTTATGCCAAACGAGAGGGTTGTAATCCCTACAAACATTAAAGCATATATGCAACCCGACGAGGTATTAGAGCTTCATGTACGAAGCAGTACTGGGATTAAGAAGCATGTTGTGCTTAGCAACTCTACAGGCGTATTGGATGCAGACTACTATTCTAATCCAGACAACGATGGTAATATCATGTTGGCTCTTTGGAATACAGGCAATGATCAAGTCATGTTTACTCGTGGGGATGCGATCTGTCAAGGTATTTTTAGAAAATATCTGGTTGCCGACAATGATAATGCAACAGCAGAGCGTATGGGTGGTATTGGCTCCACATCGAAGGGAGTGTAGGACATTAATAATACTAATGTTAATGTCAAATTTGATTGGATAGGCTTGTTGCAGATTATATTCATTATTGAGAGATATAGATGGTGTCGCCATTGGTAGGGAAAGTACAGCATCCCGCTAAGTTCTCTGATGAGTTAATTCCACAGTTGTATGTAATGCTTAATGGAACTAAAAATGTTTTAGATCCGATGGCTGGTGTAGGGAAAATAACTCACATCAGAGAACTGGGGTATGACGGTTTGATTTATTGCAACGAATTGGAGCCAGAATGGGCTGAACAGATTGAAGGTGCTTACAAAATAACCACTTGTGACGCTAGAAATCTACCTTACCCTGATAACTTCTTCGATGCGATTTGTACCTCACCACCTTATGCTAATAGGCTTGCAGACGACTTTGAAGCTAGAGATGGTAGCAAAAGAATTACTTATAGACATTATCTTGGCAGGAAACTTAGCGGGGGCAGTACAGCAAATCTTCAATGGGGTGAAAAGTATAGACAAGGCCAAAAAGAAATATGGAAAGAGTGCATTAGAGTATTAAAACCAGACGGTCTGTTCATACTAAATATTTCTGATCATATCCGACGTGGACAAGTTGTACCAGTATCCGAGTGGCACAAACAAACTCTAGTAGATATGGGCTTAGAATATCATAACACAACAACAATAGAAACAAAAAGAATGCGTTTCGGTGCAAATAGTCATTTGAGGGTGGGACATGAAAACATCTTTGTATTCCGAAAACCAGAATTCAACTAAGCTAACAGCAGCACAAATCGCAGGAAGTGACTCTCCAAGGGGTAGACCAGAGCTAGATTTCTTTGCAACAAACCCTGCTGCCGTAGAGATGTTGATGGATGTTTATAGGTTTAATAAGGGTAGCTTTTTGGAACCTTGTGTGGGAAAAGGACATATCTCCGATGTGATCAAGAGACGATATCCTAATTCAACTATAGTCAACCTTGACATAGTAGATAGAGGGTATCCTGATACAGTCGAACAAGACTTTCTTTCGTACGACACAGAGCAAAGGTTTGACAATATCATTACCAATCCCCCATACAGTCTAGCAAAAGAGTTTGTCGAAAAAGGTATATCCTTGTTGGCTTCTGGCGGTAAGATGGCAATGTTTCTTAAGATTCAATTCTTAGAAAGCCAAAAAAGAGCTAATTTGTTTAGAAAATATCCTCCTAAATATATCTATGTCTTTACTAACAGGATGTCTACATGGAGAAATGGTGAGCCTTTTGACGAGGATGGCAAAAAGTGGTCAACAACAATCTGCCACGCTTGGTTTGTTTGGGAGAAGGATAGTAAAACCGAACCTGTTGTAAGGTGGTTATAAGGAAAATAAGAAATTTTTAAAACACCTAAACAGTTAGGAGTTGAAAAAGTGGCGAAATTTGTACATCTCCATACTCACAGCTATTACAGCATGAATGATAGCTTGTGCAGTATTGAGGATTTAATTGCGGAAACGCAACGTCAAGGCGGTCAGTATGTCGCCCTAACTGACCACGGATTTATGTATGGAGTCTACGACTTTTACAAGAAGGTTAAAAAGGCTGGTTTAACGCCTATTATTGGTCTAGAAGTATATTATACATCGAGGTATGCTGGTTCAACCGAACTAGGTCAAGAAGAAAGAAAACATCAGTACCACTTGACTATTCTAGCCAAGAATAACGTTGGATACCGCAATTTACTTCAGCTTGCAAGCAAAGCCGCAACTGTCGGGCAATATTACGTACCTTGTGTAGATGATGAGCTTTTGAGAGAGCACTCCGAAGGCTTAATCGTGTTATCTGGATGTATGTCAGGATTTGTCTCACGCCATTTAATTGATGATCAATATGACGAGGCTCTTGAGAAGGTCAAAACTTTTCATGAGATATTTGGTAATGATTTCTATCTTGAGGTTCAGAAACATCCTGTGGCACAATATAGCAATATTCCTAGCTTTAGACAAAACCAAGAAGAATTCGTGCGTAACCAGCAGAAGATACTTGAAGGTATTCAGAAAATATCCGAAGAAACTGGTATTCCAATGGTAGCTACAAATGACGTGCATTATGTGAGCAAAGATGATTATGAGTTGCATGATATCGTGCTTGCTGTCAGAGACAAAAAGAAAATCCATGACGAAGATAGGTTACGATACCCTACCGATCAGTTCTACTTCAAAACCTATGAAGAAATGCTAGAACTATTTCCTGCCGACGTGGTAGAACGAAGCTATGAAATAGCACAGCAATGTAATGTAACTATAGAAGAAATAGATAATCCAACGACATTAATGCCACACTTCCCTAAGACGCCAGAGCATTTGACTGAAGAAGAATACTTGAGGCAATTAGCTTACGAGGGTTTGTTGGACTTAGGTTGGGCAGACAAAGTAGAGTATGTTGATAGATTAGAGTATGAACTTGAAATTATTTGTAGGCTTGGTTGGGAAGGATATTTCTTAATCTTGTGGGACATTGTCAACTTTTGTGAGAAAGAGAGTATTCTTATAAACTTTGGACGTGGCTCGGGTGGCTCTAGTTTAGTTTTACGTTGTCTTGATATTATTAAAATCGATCCAATTAAGCACGGATTGTTATTCGCAAGGTTCCTTTCAGAGCACAGGATCTCACCCCCTGATGTAGATTTAGATTTCGAACAAGAGAGACGTATGGAAGTTGTAGATTATATCACACAAACGTACGGAAAAGAATATGTAGCTCAGATTGGCACAGTAAGTCTACACAAAGCAAGAGCTGCAATTAAGAGTGTTGCAACCGCTTTAGCTGTTGATTTTAGTAAAGCGAACCATCTTAGCTCTCTCATTCCCGACACAGATATCCCTCTTGTAGAAGCGTTACAAATTGATGAGGTGGCAAACCTTTACAATAAAGATTCTGAAATCCGAAGAGTTATGGATATAGCTATTAAGATTCAAAACAATCCCTCTCACGTCGGTGTTCATGCCGCAGGAGTTTTGATTAGCCCCGTTCCAATCACAAACATTTGCCCTGTAAGAATCAATAAAGGGCGCATCACAACGCAATGGCATATGGATCAAGTAGAAGAAATAGGCATGCTAAAGATGGACATTTTGGGACTAAAAACTCTCGATGTGGTTCACGATACACTTAAAGTTATAAAGCAAAACAAGGGAATAGAATTAAGCTTAGAGACAATTCCTACCGATGACTCTAAAATGTACGACATGCTTTCTAAGGGCGATTCTAACGGTGTATTTCAAATGGAATCCACCATGGCAAAGAATTACCTTAAGAAAATGCGACCCAAAAACTTCACAGATATAGAAAACTTTGTTGCGTTAATCCGTCCAGGTCCACTAGATGCTCCTGCACCCAACGGTAATGGTACGATGGTAGACGAATTCATTAGGCGTTTACATGGAGAATCAAGGGTAGTATACCCACACCCACTAACCGAAGAAGTGCTAAAAGATACTTTTGGCATATTTATCTACCAAGAGAGTATTATGAAAGTCACGCAGGTTATGGCGGGATTTACTGAAAGTGAAGCTGACACCTTCAGAAGTATTATTGGCAAAAAGAAAGTGGATGCAATTCCAGAACAAAAAGAGAAGTTTATCAAGGGTTGTGTTGCTAACAATATCTCAGAAAAAGATGCAGAGTATGTGTTCTCGTTAATGGAAACTTTTGGAAACTATGGGTTCAATCACTGTCTATCTGGAGATACAGTTGTCTATAGAGTATCATCAAATCAAACCTCTTACAGAGCAATTACTATCAAAGAGATTTATCAGGCATGGACCTCTAAAAGCGTTGCAGGTAAGCGTCACAGGACACATGGTATTCATATTTTGGGTCTGGTTGGTAATCGCGTAAAGCCTGTTCGTATCAGCCAAGTTTGGAGCACAGGGGTAAAGGACGTATATGAGGTAACAACACTCTCTGGTAAGACTGTTCGTGCCACACAAGAACATCGCTTCCTTACAGATGAGGGTTGGAGAGAGCTAGGTGAAATAAGTGTTGGGGATATTTTCTACTCCACTGACTTTACTGGTGATATTGAGGAAGGCTTCCTGATTTACGAAGATAAAGTTGTAAGCATTGAACATATTGGTACGGAGCCAACGTATGACTTAGAGATTGAAGAGCATCATAACTTTGTTGCAAATGGGATTATTTGCCATAATTCTCATAGTGTGGGCTATGGACGACTCAGTGTGGCATGTGCATGGCTCAGAGCTAATTATTACCCTGAATTCATGGCATCACTTCTCACATCGGTAAGAAACGATTCGGATAAGCTTAATCTTTACCTTCAAGATTGCCATACACACGGAACGAAAGTTTTACCACCTTCTATCAACATCTCTACAGAGACCTTTGTCGCAGATGGTGACAGTATTCGCTTTGGATTGTCGGCGGTAAAAGGGGTTGGTGAAGTAGCATTAAATTCTATCTTAGAAGAGCGACGTAAAGGAAACTTTACATCCCTTGAAGACTTCATCTGTAGGGCGTATGGCAATGCTGTCAACAAGACTGTACTAGAATCTTTTGCATACAGTGGTGTATTCGACGAATTTGGTCATACCAGATCGCAAATCGCTAATGCTATCGCTCCAATTATCAAAGCTTTCAACTCGTACAAGGGCAAGATTAAGCGTATCGAAGATAAGGAAGCCACTTTTGTAAACTTTGACGATCTCGATAAGCTAGAAAAAGAGCGAAATAAGTTGGCAGAAAGAAGAGAAAAGGCAGAAAAAGAACTCAAAGAACTTGTCCACAAAGCAATTCACACCGATGCGGTAGAAGAATTCGACTCAACTACTCTTGCTAATTATGAAAAAGAAATTCTGGGTTTTTATGTAACAAATCATCCTCTTGATAAATATAGAGATTACATTTCCTCTCTCGTTCAGCGCCCAGAGCGTCTCATTGATTCTAGTACAGTAAAGGACGCCATAGGAGAACAGGTAATCATTTGTGGGTACGTCAGCAATATATTGACTAAGAATGTAAAATTCGGTAAGAAACTAGAGTTTAACATTGACGATTTACATGGTACAGCAACTGTTATTGCTTACAACAAACAAAGAGATGCCTTCAAGGATATTATTAAAGAAGGCGAAGTTATCACTGTTATCGGCAAAGTTATGCATTACCCTAGCTCCGACTTCACATACGTTCAATTACAGGATGCAGACTTCCCTGACACCAAACCTTTACCTCCTAAGATCATGGTTTATACTGAACAAGAATACGTCAAAGATGTTATTCAGGAAGTGGATAAGGTCATCAAGAAGGAGTATGACGATGTGCCTCTCAATATTGTTGAATATAAGGTTGGTATATTTTATACCTATATGGGAGAAACAAAGGAACATGTAATGCGCTGGCCCGTATCAGAAAAAGACTTGGATGATGTTATAAACAAACTCTATGAAATTGATAATGTTTTTTCTGTAATTCCGGTGAAATAGTTGTCAAGAAAATAATTCTCTTTCGTATAATAAGATGAAGGCTGAGGCGACACGCCTCTCCAAAAGTCGTTTCAGCCTTTTTTATTAGCAAGCATTAGAGGGGAGGTAATCCAATTGAGCAAAAACACGACCCTAGCAGACTTTATCGAAGAAGAAGAGCTAGAGTATGCAATGATTGTGGGCATGTCCAAAGAAGGTAAAAGGGTGGCAGCTTTTATGGGAGAACCAGACGATTTTCAAGTAGCAGGTATGGCAAGATATATCTATGACATTACAAGGTTTTCTCTAGAGACAAATTTAGAGGACGAAGTTATTGAAGAAGAAGACGAAGAAGAAGATTGGTGAAGGAGTAGTTGATATTTAGTGACTAAGATGATAGAGCGTATCAGCATAAGTAGGGCTAAGGCATATGAGCAATGTCCTGCTTACCACGATGCGATATACAACAAAAAACTAGAACAAAAAGGCGATCATTTATACTTTGGTTCCATTATTCACGAAGTACTAGAAAAATGGCATAAAAATCCTAAGAAAGACATTATGAAACTTTATGACGAAATTTGGATCACATATCCTTTGTCTGATTTAGACTTTTATCGAGAAGGCAGAGAAATGTTGGAAGAATATCTTTCTAATCCAGACTATCATGAGCATGAAATTGCCAGAGATAGCAAGGGTGAACTTCTTTTAGAAAGGTATTTCAGGTTTCCCCTTGATGATGAAGGTAAGGTTATCGCATCAGGAGTGATTGATAGAATTAATCACATTGATGATGAAACATGTGAGATTGTGGACTATAAGACCAACAGAATGCCTTATACAAGAGAAGAGCTAGAAAAAGACCAACAAGCAACATTATATGCTCTTGCGACACTAAAAGAAGTTGCACCTCAGTACAAGAATTTTATTATTGCATTTTATTTCCTGCGGTTTGGAAAGTTCTCTACTACAAGAACACTAGAGGATCTGGAGGACTTCAGGCATTATTTTATTAACCTTTACTATCAAATTTCTTTTGATACAGATCCTAAACCTAAGCTTAATCCATATTGTAATTACTGTCCCATTAAGAGCACTTGTGAGCTTTATACGAACTTGACTAGAGACGAGAAGCTTTTGTTAGGAGAGTTCCCTGGAAAAGAAGAAGAGATACTTGCCCAACTAGAAGAGATCAAAAACAAAGAGCGCATTATTAAAGCACGAAGGGACGAGCTTGAAAGCGCACTTAGAAATATTCTTAATACTCGTCCAGATACAGGTATTGTAGTAGGGAATAAGCAAGTCACACTCAAGGCTAAAAAACGTGCAGGCTACTCATATGAGCTAGTTAAAAATCTACTTGGACAAGCAGAAGCAGAAAGTCTCGCAAGCATTACCAAGAGCGATGTAGACAAGCGTATCAAAGGGAATAAAGAGTTACAAAAACTGTTTGATGAAGGTAAGTATGAATACTACACAAAACCAAGCATTGAAATTACAGAACTTTAGAAGGGAAGCTGATGTGGTTGTCGAAACAATTTAATTTGGAAGATTATATCACGGTCAAACAAAGGAAACAGATGTTTTATCGTGATTACCCTACTGGTGTCATTATTCCAAAAATCATTTCTGATATTAATAAAGCGAATGAATATGTTGTTATTGAAGCAAGCGTCTGGAAAGAGAGAGCGTATTATCAAACAGGATTTCCACCTGACGGAAAAGGAATGAGTCTTTCTAGAGCTGGTGGTAGTATGGCAGACAAATTCGCATGGGTAGAAAACTGTGAAGAGAGTGCTATTGGACGTGCACTAGACAATATGGGCTATGCGGTTGATGGCAAGTGTAGTCGTGAAGAGATGGAAAAAGTACAGTACATGTCTTCAGTTACGCAAAACAAACAAGAGGTTCATCCAAAAGTAGAGCCTGGAAAACCTGCGCCACAAAAGGCACAACAACAGCAACAAGCCCAAAAGCAACAACCAGAAACTCCTGCACTAACAGAGCGTCCTGAAAACAAAGCTCCTCAAGAAACTACTCAAAACGCTCCGCTTATCAAAGATGGGCAAAAGCAAGGTATCACAAAGAGCCTTGCATTCCTTGCATCCAAGGGCGGTCCAAAGATGACAGTAGACGAGTTTTTGGCAGAACGCATGGGAATCAATAAACCACTCGATCAGCTTACAGCATCTGAAGCAGTTCAGAGCATGAAAAAACTAAATGAACTTTTGGGTCAACTGAGCTGATCTGATTGATTATTCTAGGAGTTGATCCAAGTACATCAAATGTAGGGGTTGGGGTAATTCGGCTAAATAATAACGAAATAGAACTGGTGGCTATGCATTCCCTCAACCCCCGTTCTAAAGATATCTTTGAACGGTACAAGAGTATTTATGGTGATATAAGTAATCTGGCAGAAGTATATAAACCTGATTACGCAGGAATAGAAGATCAGTGGTCAGGTATTAATAAACAAACACTTATTAAACTATCCTTTGTAACAGGATTAACATGGGCAGGAGTACATACTCATTCCGATGCGAAAATCGACATTATCTATCCTACCACATGGAGAAGACTAGCACTAGGCAGTGGTAAAGCAAAAAAAGAAGATGTAATAGAGTTTGTAACTGATAAATTTGGGCTAAAAACAGACAAGAAAACCCTGTCTGATCCTTATGAAGCAGTTGGCATTGCCATAGCTGTAGCTAGAAGAATAGCCGATAAAGAAGAACTCACATTTTGCCCTGTAGAGTCTCCGACAGGAAGGATTTCCCGTGATGGAACAAATACTACAAGAGCTTTTAGCAAGATTGAGTAGCGATAAAGGGTGGCGGGTGATGTGGAAAATAGATTTCACGTTTGTATTAAAGAAAAAAGCGTAGACTCAACATTCACATTTATATTAGGAATATACAATACACTTGACGATGTGAAACGTGCAATAAAAGAAGACGATATTACTGATCCAAGAATATATATATGGGATTGCCAAGAGGGAAAAGAAATCTTATTGAAGGAGATGTAGCTGGCGAACAAGAAGTTAGAAGATACGAAAACCTCAAGTAGCAGTATACAATCAAGATGAAGCTGAGGAGAAAGTAGGGAAAGGAGGTGAAATAGATGCTGGAATTTATTCTACAACCTGAAATCTTTACCGCTATTGTTAGTATATTAGCACTAGTTATTGTTGCGGTATTAGGTTGGAAAGGTCGCAAGTTTATTACTCATGGTCGCATCGTGTTCCAAGTGTGGCATCTAATCGAGAAGGCTGGTGTACTCAAGGGTTGGAAAGGCTATGAGAAACTAGCTATGGCTATGGGGGTATTTAGAGACCGCTTCCAAAAAGAGTTTGGCAAAGAGCCTTCTCCAACGGAAGAGGGTTGGGCTGTCAAAGTTCTAACATGGCTCTGTAACATCGAAGATAAAGAAGATGTTGAGGATTTTTTAGAGCAATAGTGGCAGGTGAGTTCGATGGATCAGGGTGGGAAACGGGATTAAAATTACTTGTACGATTGGTCCGTCCGAACCCACTCGATCCACGTGAACTGCCACACACAAAAACAATTACAAACAAAATTAGAAGAAATAGGAGATGATTTATTGAAAACGAAAGTACTTGTATTGTGTATGGTGTTAATGTTGGTGTTCAGTGCTGTAGGTATGGCGCATTGGTCTGGTAGTCAGACAATTACAATTGAAAGATCAGATAAAGAATTTGAGTATTATCTTACCACCACCATTAATTATGAGGCTCAAGAATGGCTTCATTTTACGGGCGTGCTGGACAAACATATCGGTGGAGGTCTAGACGGAGATTTAAGTGTTACAGTTTATGTGCCTTTCTGGAAGGTTATTTATCTAACTGGGGGCGTATACAAAGGCTTATACAAGAGTGATACACCACTAACCCCTTATTTCCAAGCAACGCTACAGTTTTAGTATAACACGAACGGTTTAGGCGAAGCCCTAAGCCCTTACTAAGAGGGGCGAAAGCCCCTCTGATCCTACCTGGAAGGATGATGTTTTTGAAGACACTAGTTGTAAGTGGTTTCCCAGGTGTTGGAAAGACTGTTTTTTTTGAACAAGCTAAGAAAAGTAAATTTAGAGTTTTAGATTCTGACTCTAGTCAATTTTCTTGGATATCAGAAGGTGTTAGAAATCCTGATTTCCCTAATTGTTATATTCGTCACATCGAGAATAACTTGTATAAAGCAGATGTAATTCTGGTTTCTAGTCACGATATTGTGAGACAAGCTTTAGCTAAAAACAATATAGAGTACATTTTGGTATATCCAGATCGAAGTCTAAAATGGGAATATATTGAACGTTATGCTTCGAGAGGAAACAATGAGGGATTTCTAAAGCTCCTAGAGGAAAAGTGGGACGACTTCATTGACCAAATCGAACAAGAGACATATCCTACGAAGATTAAGCTAGGCGAAGGCCAATACTTGTCCGATGTGCTGGATGCGATTCTTTTGAATTTGAAGAGGTGATATTGATATGATGTTTAGTTCTTTTTATAACCATAAATATCTAGGTACATTCAAACAAATAACCAAAGAGTTAGAGAACTTGTATGACTTAATGGACGTTATCGACAAAGAAATGAAAACCGTGCCAGAAGACAGTATGGCTCATACTTTATTAAAAAATAAAGTTGATTCGATCATGAAAGAGATCGAGGAGATCGAGAAAAGTGTAGTGTACACAGAAATACCTACGCTAAAGCGAGAAGTTCCGAAAGAAAGAAAAAGAACAAGCATTTGGATTAGCGATGGATTAGATCTAGATTCGTTTTTTTAAGAGGAGGGGATACAAAGCGCTAGATGATACGCATGTCCAATTCAGAATTAAAAACATTGATGAACTTAATGAACTTGTAGAAGTAGCACAAGAACGTGCATGGCGTTTAGCGAATGAATTGGAGAGTGCTACATATTCTTTCAATTCACTCAAAGACACCATGGATAAAATAGAGAGTTTTGATTTTGAAATAGAGGTGGACTAATAATGAATAAGCTATTCCCTCATTACACTGAAAGGTTGTACAATTTTAGCGTAGATGAGTTTCGATGCAAAGACAATTTGTTTGGACGATCAGGTTCAGAGTTCTGTAATAGAGGCTTGCCTGTAACAGGAATCAATCCCTTGCTCGTGGAAGGACTTCAGTTTTTGAGAGAGTATTTCGGCGTTCCTGCAACGATTACAAGTCCTTATAGGTGTCTTGCCTATAATCGCTCTATAGGCTCAGGAGACGGTTCTCAGCATCCTAAAGGCACAGCTGCCGATATTACCCTCAAAGGTATTAGGTGCGAAGAGGTAATGAAGATAGCAGAACAACATCAACTATTTACAGGAAGAGGATTATATCCAGACGACAACTTCTGCCACTTCGATGTGAGAAATGGTCTATTAGCTTCTCCTAAAACACCTATCGCTAGATGGGTGAAGAAAGATGGTAAATATATTGATGTAGTTAACTTTGATGATTATTTGTGAATTAAGACAAATGACGAGGGTGGTGACAAATAAGTGTTTTTTCGCATCATAGGATATATTTTTTTGGCTTCAAATGTTTTTAATTTGATTTCTGCTATTGTCAGGGATACGGGTCCAGAGCATAGTGCTTTGTCAAAGTTATCTATAATTATTTTTAGTATTATATATATCTGGTGGGCTGTCCAGGTACTATTTGGTTCTCCTCTATAAT
>JGI24502J29692_10002373_pt1 | contig 25578 bp, 18 predicted proteins | sample BioPla3RNA1_FD_29692 | JGI IMG/M metagenome (IMG submission 29692)
ATTAAAAGGAAAAGGAGGTATGAAAAAATGATTACAATTTACACAACACCAAGCTGTTCATCATGTAGAAAAGCCAAAAAATGGTTAGATGATCATCGTATCCCTTATTCGGAAAAAAATATATTTAATGAAAACATTACTGAAGACGATCTTGACTTAATGTTAGAACACTCTCAAAATGGTTTTGAAGATATTATATCGACAAGATCCAAAATCATTAGAGAAAGCGATATTGATCTCGATGGAATGCGAACAAATGAATTAAAAAGATTCATTTTAGACAATCCAAGTGTGTTAAAAAGACCGATCATGATTGATCCAAAGGACAATAAAATGCAAGTCGGTTATAATGATGAGGAAATTAGAGTTTTCATTCCTAAAAGATTAAGAGAATTAATTATGTATTCAAGCTTCAGTCAAGGGGATTTTACTTACCAAAAAGCATTAGAAATATATTTTGAAGAAATGGAATCACGACCTGATAAATCTGACGCCTAAGAAAATAATGGGAAGCGCCCATTATTTTTTTATTTACAGTGGTTCCATAGACAAAATATGACTTATCAAAGGCTTTTTAAATTAAATTGTGTTTTAAAATATTAAAAAAGGGAAAAAATCATAACATTATTTATCAAAGTATGATATTATAATATTATAAAGCCATTTAGTATCGGAGGAATGTATTATGAAGTTACTTAATTTAGACAAAGTAATTAAAGTAAAAAGACAACAATTAATGGTCAGTGAAGTTATTGACAGTTTGATTAGTTTACCTAGTTCTGAGGTCAAAACCTTTTTTGAGTTAAATGGATTAACTTTACCAAAAACCGCAAGAATTAGCGTATTACAAAAAGTATTAAAAGATCCGGTTGAAGCAACGTTAAATGAAAGAGCTCATTTAGCTGATGAACTAGGATATCGCCTAACTTGGGTAGAGTTCTTTTCTGAGTATCAATTAGAAAATTTACTTAAGTTTTATAACTCAGTTAGTCTAAATAGAAAATACCTATCTGAACTATGGCTACACCTACTTTCTTTAATTATTGATAAAAAAATTGATGATAAAGAATTATTAGCATTAATGGAAAAAGCTAAAGAACACAAGCAACTACCAGAAGATATTTTAGCTTATAACTTAGATTTAAAAGATATCTTTTTAGATGAAAAAGATACCATTGATGGCATTTCTTTAGATCAGTTTAGAACTGTTTTATATAAAGCATCAACCGTTAATGAAATTAGAGAAATCGGTAAAAAACACAATGTTAATGTTCCTAAACGTTTAAAGAAAGAACAATTAGCTGATATTGTTGTCGGGGTATTAAAAGATCGTAATGAATTAACACCTGAATTAGAAGAAGAAGTTAGATCTTTATCGATCGTTTTACTTCAAAGATTCGCTAAAGATCGTGATATAAAAGCCTCAATTGAACTTAAAAAAGAAGAAGTTATTGAATTCATTTTAGCGAATGCAGAACATACTAAAGAAAATTATTCATTACCACAAGACCCTGCAGTTTATGATCGAGAATTAAGATCAGCTGAAAAGTTAGAAGCTAGAGCAAGACAAATTGAAGAAGCGAAAAAAGAAGAACCAGCTCCAGCACCAGTAATTGTTAAGGAAGAACCAAAAGTAGTGGCACCTAAACCAGTTAAAGTTGAAGAAAAAGTTGTGGTTACACAAAAACCGAAACATTCTCCACAATATGAAGAAGTAGTTAGAGAACTTGAATTACTAAGAAAAGAACTACTAGATCATATCAATAACTGCAAGTGCACTAAAGCACAGCAAGAGGAGCAAAAGAACTAAAATTAGTTTTTACAATAAACGCATTTTAATAAAATTACTGTGAGGGGATGACAGTAATTTTATTTTCTACGGCTTCATTTAAGAACTAGTTATAGCATGAAATAATGGGGGTATCTTAATGCCAAAAGAAACAATAAATTCAAACAATGATATTGATGAATTTGTTCATCAAATGCATTTTGATTATGAGACAGGAGCTTTGATATATATTAGTTCTGATTTACAACTAGATTATATTGAGCCTTCATTTCAAAATTTATTTCCAGTATTAAATTTTAGTAAAATCAAAGAAAAAATTTTAAAAGATAATGTATCAATAGAAACTCACCTTAAAGGTCGTGAGATACCTTTTGAGTTTACAAAAATAAAAAAAGACGGCAAAGATGTTTTAGTAGCAAGACTATTGGTTGACTCGTTATTTTTTGGGTATTCCCAAGGTAACATTATTCCAATTCCAATTTTAGGCTCTTTTTTAACTGCATATGTTGATTGTAATTTCAAAATTATTGCCCACAACAAAAATTATAAAACTGCATTTTCTGATAATGGTGACCATTTTATTGGAAGACCAATATACCATAACATCATTAACTATAAAAGCGATGTTCACTTTCCAAGAATTAAAAAAGAATTAAAAGAAAAGTTGTTTTGGTATAGTAATGCGGTAATTAGAGCTAAAGGGAAAAAGTTTGTTCCATACATTCTTCTTGCTTATGATCGTCCGCAAACATTAATTAAATCGCAATATGAAGTTCACTTTTTCCCATTAGAACCATATTTACAAGATACATTCACTCATTATGATGCTCATTCTAATGGCTCAAATTCGATTTATTCAAGAAATGTTTTCGAAGGAATCGTTAATAAATATTTAACGGCCGATGATAATGATAAATATTTACTTTTTTTCGATATTAATGATTTTAAATCAGTTAATGATTATTATGGCCATGATGTTGGAGATCATACACTAAAAGAAATTAGTAGAATTATTGGTGAGACTTTTAAAGGTTATATTGTTAGCCGCTATGGCGGTGATGAATATACCGTTTATATTGATGAAAAAATATCTCAAGAAGAAATTGTTGCCTTAATAAAGTTAGCTAACCAAAGAATTTGTGCGGATTTAGGAGATAAATTTAGAAGTTGTCGCAATTATTTAAGTGTAGGAATTAGTAAATATAAAGAAAATGGCGTGACTTTAAACGAATTAATTAACGCTGCTGACACAGCGATGTATGTGGCTAAAAGAGAAAAAAGCCTTTATAAATTTTGTTATGAGAAGGACTAAAATATGAAAAAAAGAAATGCTCTTTTAATTGTTGCTGTATCTGTGATATATCTATCATTTATCCTTGGAATTGGAATAGCTGTATACAACTATTACTACAAGGAGTTTTTGCTTGATTTACGACATAGTAGTCTTCAAAATAATCTTCGTGATTCTGAGCAATTCTCACAACAATTAAATAAGGATTACGAACTTTTTGTTGAATATATTGATAACAATACAAACAATGAATTAAATTTAAATAAACCTTTTATCTATAATCAAAAATATTTAGGTTTTGGAGATGTTCAAAATGATGGATATCTTTTTGAAGGTAACATCAAACGTAATTTTTTATTAACGTTTGATCGAAATTATATTAACCAAAATATTTCTATTTATAGTTTTAATGATATTTTCCAAAATGAAACGGCTAAAGAAGTTTACATTTTCTTTAGTTATAATAATAGATTTGGATATTTTGAAGCAACTCCGTATGTTAGTAGTATTTTAATTTCAGAAAACTATATGCTAGCCAATAATAAAGGACAAATCTTTTATAACGGAGTTGAAAATAATACCGCTAACAACTTAAATGCTTATTTAAAAGATTCGGGGAAAATAGTTGGAAAATTAAGAACTAATGAGCCAGGAACTAGAATTGACGACTCTGATGATGGCCGATTATTATCTAGCTATTCAAAAGTAGAAGCGATTGATGATTTGTATTTAATTAATTATTTAGATTACAAAGGGTTTTTAGATAGAGCTTATAATTTGATTAATCCAGTTGTTGCGATTATCATTACTGTTTCGATGATCTTGGTAATTCTTAGTTTATTTTATGGAAGTGTCTTTACCTCAATTTATCGCGACGTTGAATTATCGTATCATCAATTGAGTTATAATAATATTCCAATCTTTAAAATAAATAAAAAAGGAAGAATTGTCTTTAAAAATAAACAATTTAAAAAAGATTTTCGTGAATTTGCTAATAATAAATATATTAATGAAATCTTTTTAATTGATATTTTAGATATCTACAAACAAGTGCCATTAAAAGCGTGGCTAATTATTTCAACTGGACCATATAATGCGGCCTGGTTAGCTGCGATTAAAACTTCTGTCTTTTCTTATACGATTTTAGTTTATCCAATTTTGGGAAGTGAACAACAAGACGGAACAGCTTTAATCAATATTCATACTGATATTCCAAGTTTGAACCAATACAAATTAGATTATCAAGAGTTAACGAAATCATTTTCAGCAACGGCTAAAAAACAAGCGATTGTTATGATTCGGATTATTAACTTAAGAAATGTTGAGTTAATGAGGGGTCAAGCTTATGTTGATGAAGCAATCTTTAAAGCGGCACACCGCTTAAGAACTTTAAGTGCTAAGATTGATGGTGTTAAATTTTACCACTCATTTGATAATTCATTTGTCTTATTATATGAATCAGTTGATTCAACTGAAGTAAAAGAAGATGTCAGAAGAATTATTAAGAGCTTTGAAGAAGAAAAATTAGATCAAGAATACGATATTAAGTTTTATTTAAAAGCGGGGTTATATGAGTTTAATGCTCGTACTGAACGAAGTGGAGCTCTATTTGTTTACGAAAAAGCTAAAGTTGCGTGTGAGTCACTAACAAAATCAGTCGACTCAGTCTTAGGTATTTATGATAGTGCGACCGACTTTAAGTTACAACAAAACTATTTAGTAGCTCATGACTTAGAAATAGCAATTATTAAAAGAGAATTATATATGGCTGTTCAGCCAATATATGATCTTGAGAAAGAAAAAGTATCAGGATTTGAAGCTCTATTAAGATGGAGAAATGACAAGTATAAAAGAGTCTCTCCGCAAACAGTAATTGAAGTCGCTAACGAAAGTAACTTATTACCAACATTAGGAAACTATATTATCGAAGAATCATTAAAGATTGCGAAAGATTTAGAAAAATATCGTGTAACACTGGCAATCAACTTAGACCCACTACAAATCCTTCAAGTTGGATTTGTAGAAATGATTAAAGATCAGTTAAAGAAAAATGATGTCAATCCAAAAAATATTATTTTTGAATTAACTGAAAATAACATCATTACTTTCTTTGATGATATTATTGAAAAAATCAAAGTTTTACAAGGCTTAGGTATTAAATTTCATATTGACGATTTCGGCACCGGAAACAGCTCGTTATTATATTTAAAACAATTACCAATTGACGGTCTAAAAATTGACCAGGAATTTGTTAGAGGTGTTGAAGGAGATCGTTATTTGAAAGCTATTGTAACAATGGTAAGTGGCTTAGCTAAGAACTTAGATGTTGATGTTGTCGCTGAAGGTGTTGAAACCTTAAGTCAATTACAATTTTTAGAAAAACGTGGAGTTAGATTTATTCAAGGTTACTATATTGGTAGACCTTTACCAATTGATGAAACCATAGCTAAAATGGACTCTTTAAATAAACTATCGCTTAAAGGAGAGTGAGCCTTATGATATTAATGTCAATGTGGGGATCAATTTTCATATTTTTAGGAATTGTTGTCATAATTGCGATTGCCGTTACATTTTTAATGAGGGGCGCAATTAAAGATATTCGGGAACATAATTTAGAAAAATATTTAACTTTTAGCGATGTTATTCCAAAAAGCGCCTTTATGAGAATGGTAAGGAAAAATATCGCAAGAGCTAATGAAATTGAAACCTTTTCGATTGTTTATGTAGCAATTGACCGAATTGCTGATTTAGAAACGAGTTTAAGTCAAAAATTAATTATTAGTATCTTACAACAAACGGTTGAACATATTAGAGATACATTTTCTAATGAAACGATTATCGGTGCCGTTCAAAAAGGAGAATTTTACTTATTTATCTCAAGTGAATATGACTATGATGAAGTAATGGAACTTGTTTATCGTTTGTTTGAAAAGTTTTCTAAACCATTTGATATTACGAACCAAACTAACATTATCGTAAATATTTCAATTGCGGTAGCTTTCTATCCAATCCATGGTGAAAATGCTTATGAATTAAACAAAGTTTTAGTTAGTTTAATGAAAGAAATTAGAGATGCTGGCGGCAGTACTGTTAGAACCCTTCAACCAGATTCTAAATTCTCTAAGAGTGAATATTTAGACTATTATCATGAATTAAAACGCGCTATTGATGATAACCAATTTGAATTTTATTATCAACCTGTAGTTGATTTTAAACAAAATAAAGTTATAAACTTATCACTTTATTTAAGATGGAATCAACCAAGACTTGGAGTTTTAGAAGCATCTAAGTTTAGTAAAATCTTAGAACAATCAGGAAATATTTATTTTGTTGGCTTACACGGGTTAGAGATGATGTGTCAACAACATGACTATTTAGCTAAAATGTTTGAAAATGATGAACTATTATTAAAATTAATTGTTAGTGGTAGAGAATTTACTAATAAAAACTTAGTTCAAGATTTCTCAAGAATCTTAAAGAAAAACCGGGCTAAACCAAATTATTTCATTTTAGACGTTCCGGCACAAATATTGCTACTTGATTCAAAAGATCCAATTAGTAACCGAATTGCCCAATTAAAGAAATTAGGATTTAAATTTGCAACTGATGTTTACGGAATTAATATTTTTGACTTAGAAAGATTAATTGAAAAGATTGATGTTATTACCTTATCAAGACTATTCTTAGAAAAATATGATAATAACGCCATTAGTGTTTACTTTAATTTCTTTGAAGAAAAATTAAAAGACACTAATATTATGATTATTGGTGAACAAGTAGAAACTGAAGGTGAAAAACTATTCTACAAACGAAATAATATTGAGATTATCCAAGGTAATTTAATTTCAAGACCATTACCATTTGGTCAAATTGAAGGTTGGATGAATTTATTTAGTGGTAAATCAGTATTAACTAAACAACCAGAACCACCAGTAATAGAATCAGTAGTAGATCAAGTAGTTGAAGCGGAAATTGCAGTTGAAGAATCAACTTTAAAAGATAAAGTTGAAGATGCATCAGAAGAACCAGTTGAAGAAGTACAAGAAAGCACTCCTGAAACTGAAGTCACGCCAGAATTAACTAAGGACATGCTAGCAGCTAAAACTGTTTCTGAGTTAAAAGATATCGCCAGAGAAAATAATATCTCAGGATATTCATCACTTAAAAAACAAGAGTTAGTTGAACTTATTTATCAAAAATTAGTATCAGAAGAAGAAGAAAAACAATAAAAAAACATATTTTTACAAAATTTTAATTAAACTTATTGACAAATAAAAAATACGTGGTATAATTATTATGCAAATTGTATAAAGGCAAACACGCAGTGATGTGTGGACGCAAAGCTATAGGGACTAAATATGATTAGTTAGCCAGTTACCGTAATTGTATGGTGCTGGCTTTTATTTTTAAAGCCAGGAGCCATAATCTTTTAAGGTTTACTGGCTTTTTTATTTCCAAAAGAAAGGAGGTCTTCTAATGAGAACTGATCCAATGTTTAATTTAAAAACTAAAAATAAGTTGTCAAAAGAAACAAAAGTAACGATTGGATTAATCGTTACCGGAATTCTTTCAATACTTTTAGTTCTAATTACCATCTACGGACAATTTACCGGAACGTTTTTAATTAAACTAACCCACGTTGCTGAACGCAAAGGGATTGTTCTATTCGAAGACCGTGACTCTATCGGTGGCGAAGAAAAATTAGTTTTAGAGCCAGTTAGAGACACCCTTGATATTCTTGAAGAAAACATTTTACGAAGTCGGTGAAATTTTGGAATCAGAAGGTGGCCAATACATTGACCCAGATGGCAATAATAATTATATCGCGTACACGTTTTATTTAAAGAATAACGGTGAAGAAGTAGTTGATATTAGTTATGGCTTTAGAATCGTGGGTTCACAAAAAAATCTTGATGATGCGATGATGATTATCTTCTATGAACATAGTAACACCGGTGAAGAGCCAGTTAAGAGATATTTCTACAAAGTAGACGATAATGACTACTTAGGCGGAGATAAAATTCCCAACCTACAAGTTGGTGAAATGAGAAAGTTTACCTTAATTGTCTACATCGATGGTAATCGTAGTAATGCAACAATGTTAGGCGGAGCTGTTAAGATTAATTTAGTCTTTACAGTTGATACGGCAGGTGAAGCCAATGAATAGTATGAGAAGAACTATTATCGCGTTTCTTGCTCTCATGCTACTAGCATTAACCTTAGGAGCTTCAACGTTTGCATGGATCTCAATTGCAAGAACTAGCCAAATTGAATCAATCACCTTAATTGCAACCTTAGGTGATAAATTACAAATCTCACTTGATGGCGAAACCTATTATGACGAGCTTCCTAAAGAAGAAATGATTAATGTGTTTAAAGGAAACAAATTATTAGATATAACAACAATGGATGGCAAAAACTTTAGACACTTAAGAGATGAGATTTCGGTTAAACCAAATAGTGAATATATTAGTGTTGATTTCTATTTTAGAACCGACTCCGTAAGAGAACACGTGGTTTATCTAGCAAATAATATTTCTGATAGTGTCATATTTGACCAATATCAGCCACCAGAAGGAACATTTATTGTTTCCAAAGGAGTAAAATATCGTTCAAGATTTGATTATTTATATGATATAGATGATATTGTCCAAGCTCATGAACTGAGAACATATTATATTAGTGGCGCAGTAAGAATTTCAACAATTTCAGAAATTAATAATGAAGAAGTTGTTAAAATATTTGATTTAAGTGGCAATGAACATCGAGGTTTTGGAAAACCTTATGGAGCATATGATTATTATAGAAAATCATCTATTAGAGAGATAACATTGCCAACCGAAACACCTCCAACTATTTACAAGTTATCGGAGTTTGATCCAAATGGCCCATTTAGTTATGATGATACTTCAAAATTAGTCGTACTAGATGAGGTAAAAGAATTTGACGGAAAAACCTACTATACCGGAAAAATTACAATGAATATTTGGATAGAAGGTTGGGACGCTGATTTGTTTGATCCGGTCTTAGAAGACCGTATTAAAATACAACTGCAATTTAAAGCAGTAAGAAATTAAAAAAATTAGTTAAGAAAAGGAGAAAAAGAGTATGAAAAAATTAACTAAAAAAACATTGATGGCGATTTTCGCATTAGTCTTAGCGGTTGTTGCATTAGGTACAACAACATATGCATGGTTTACAGTTGGACAAGAGGTATCAACTGAGGAGTTTGTAATGGACGTACGCTCTGATGAAGGTTTAGAAGTGCACTATATAAATTCAGATGGCACATCTGCAACAGATGACTGGACTACACACTTAACTTCAACTTACCTTAAAACGAAAATGGGCGGCTCAACTGAATATGATATGGATATGGCAGGCTTTAAATTCGGAGATGCAACGTCAACAAATGGTAGAGTATTTAAATCATTAAATATTGATGCTACACCAGTTGCTCTAGTGGCAGTTGCTGATAATCAAGCAAGTAATTCTCCAGTTTTAGAATTCCGATTAGAATTTAGAACTAAAGCATCTGGTAAATACGTAGCTTGGTCAGAAGTAAATTTAGCTTCTGATGCAGAAACATGGGCTCCAAGTAGAAATTTCACCCACAACAAAACATCTTATGGTACTGATGGGCTTGTTACACCATCTGATAGTTTAGCTTATTATCCGCATCATGCTGCAAGAGTATCTGTTTCAAATGCTGATGATACAGTTACAAAAGTTTATGAAGATGGTACTACGGATGTTAATACTGTATTAAGTAACGGAACACCTGATTTTACTAAAGGTGCACACGGATACTTTAATGCTTTAACTGGTAAATCTGTACAACCAGCATTTGTAGCAGCTGCAGAAACATTTACTAATAAAACAACTACTGGGTTTTCAACAGCCCTTGACGATAGTAGTAAATATACTGGTTATTATAGTACTAGTGTTATTGTTAGAGTTTATTTAGAAGGATTTGACCCAGATACAATTAATGGTATTCTTGGCGGACAACTAAAAATTACTTTAAAATTTAGACTAGCAGTTGCATAATTTTATACTCTAATTTTATTAATATATATCAAGGATGCGGGTTTTTAGCCCGCACCCTTGAAAATATTATAAAAAAGTGGATAATTCTTAATTATTTATGTTATAATAAATAATAAGAAGAGTTTTCACAAAGGAGTATGTTATGGAACAAGTAAAAGATAATAGCCATATTAAAAGAATTTCGAAGATAGTACTCACTGTATTATATTATGTATTTATAGTTGTGTTACTAACTTTTTCAATAGTAACAATTGCATCACGAGGAGAAGGAAACATCCCTAATTTATTTGGTCGTGGTTATTTAGCTGTTCTTACTGATTCAATGACTACTGATGGAGAAGATTCAATTGATGTTGGCGATTTACTTTATGTAAGAATTTTGAACGATGAAATGCGTTCAGAATTAGAAGTGGGAGATGTCGTCACTTTTTACGATAGTAGAAATAAAATTTTCAACACTCACGAAATTGTTGAAGTTACCAAAAATGAAAATGGTGAAACTATTAGTGTCGTTACCCAAGGTAGAAAAGAGGGAGCGCCTAAAGATGAAGCGATGTCAGTTTTAATGGTAAAAGCAAAACTAACCGACGTTAAAAAGGGCGGCGGTAGGTTTATTATATTCTTACAATCTACAGCCGGATTTGGATTATTAATTGTGTTACCTGTATTTATTTTATTTGTAATACAAGGAATTAGATTTTATCTAATAGTTAAGGGCGATAAGAAGCCTGTAGAAGCTATCGATTTAGAAGCTGAAAGAGAAAAAATTAGAGCTCAGATTCTGCAAGAAATGGCTGAGGAAGAAAATAAAAAAGACGACAATTAAATAAAAATTTAATATCTCCCTAGATTTGTACAATCGAGGGATGTTACATGATAGAATTTGTACGCTATTATATAGATTTTCTAAGAGATTTATTTAAAAATATAATCGATTTTTTTCGTGCAATATTTGCGATAATCGCAGATATTTTTTATCATCAACCAGTAGGTTATGTGAAAAAATTGATTACTTTTAGTGAAGGATTTAATTTCTTAGACTGGTTGGCAGCAATTGTTATTATTGCGTTAAATATAGCTTTTGTTATATTTTTAATTATTAGATTATGGCTTTTAGCCAGAAAATATATTAAATTTAATCGTTCCGAAATTACTAAAGAAAAACTGTTAGCTGAAATCGGGGTTCTTTCTCAACGCATTGTTGAGTTAACTGATGAAAAGAATCAGATTTTAGCCCTTAAGATGGAAACTGTTGGATTAAGTACTAATGTTGGTAAAGTGGTTGATCGTAAGAAACCAGAAAAATTAGTTACTGGCTCAAGATTTACTAAGTTAATTGAAGTTGATTTACAATATGGTGAATCACCACATGCGGTATTTATGCAAGAAAGAGACTTCTTAACTTTAAGAGAACTGGTTCAACACTTTATTAATTATGCCGCTTCTCAATTAGGATTATTTTATGAGTTTAAAGTTGTTGCTGCGTATTTTGCAGGAATGGCAACTTCTAAGATAATTATTTTGGAAGGTATTTCTGGTACAGGTAAAACCTCACTTCCATATGCTATGGGTAAATTCTTTAATAATTCAGCTGATATTATTTCAGTTCAACCATCATGGAGAGATCGTTCAGAAATGATTGGTTATTTAAACGAGTTCACGAAGAAATTTAATGAATCAGATTTTCTAAAAGCTTTATATGAATCAACATATCGTGAAGATATTAACTTTATCGTCTTAGATGAGTTAAACTTAGCGAGAATTGAATATTACTTCGCTGAGTTCTTATCAATTCTAGAAATGCCAAATCAAAGCGACTGGCTAATTGAAATTGTTCCGTCTAGTGAAGCAGACGATCCAAAGAATTTAATTAATGGTAAAGTATTAGTTCCACAAAACCTATGGTTTATTGGAACGGCGAATAAAGATGATTCAACATTTACGATTACTGATAAAGTATATGACCGTGCTTCAATTATTGAAATGAACGCCAGAATTGATGCGATTGACGCGCCTTATACTGAGTCAATTTATATGAACTATGAGTATTTAAATACTTTATTTGAAGCAGCTAAGCAAGAACACGTCTTATCACAAAGAGCGTTAAGTAACTTAGATAAACTTGATGAGTTTATTACTAGTCGCTTTAAAGTTACTTTTGGTAACCGTATTTTAAAACAAATCCGTGATTTTATTCCGGTATATGTTGGATGCGGTGGCGATGAAGTTGATGGTTTAGACTACATGGTTGCCAGAAAAGTATTAAGAAAATTTGAAAGTTTGAACTTACCATTCTTAGTAGAAGAGATTAAAGAATTAATCGCGTTAATGCAAAGAATGTTTGGTAAGGATAAATTTACTGAATCAGTTGAATACCTTGAATCATTATTAAGACAAATCTAATAATATGAAAAAAGTAAACAAGATTAGAATCAATGATAAGCTAACTAAATTTTACGAACAATACATAGAAGATAACCAAGAATTATTTGAATCAGATGAATTCTCAAAAAGAATGTATCGTGCGATTCAAGCCGGAGATAAAGAACTATATTATAAAAATATAGCTGAAACGAAAATATTTGATGAGAATTGGATTGAAACATTAGAATCCTATTTTCCGTCACTTGATTATATTGTTCGTAATCCAAAGTCAGCGATAAAATATGAAAACGAGTTAGTTGCCATTGAAAAAGTTAAAAAGACCAGCTCTCTTTCAATTCGGCATCTTTCAGCAAACACACACTTAATTAAAGAAATTGATGATGCTGGGATTAAACCAAAAAAACTTTTAACAACTTACTCAGATATTGATTACGCTACCTATGAAAATAGAATGATAGCTTCTTTAATTCAGCGCTTATTCTATTTTGTTAGATCGCGTTATGAAGTGATTAAAGAACATGGTGATTCGTTTCAAAAATCAACGCTTCATTTCAAATCTGACTTTGAAATTAATAAAGGTGAATTAAGTTTTGACTTAAAAGTAGATATCAAAGAAGAACTTGATAATAAAGATGTTATTCTTACTAACAAAAACCTTTTAAAACGGATTGCTAGATTGGAAAAATTTGTTACTAGTTTTATGAATTCACCATTCATGAAAGAGTTAAAAAACGCTCAGCGTGTTAGAACTCCAATCATGAAAACTTTAGTAATTCAAAAGAACATTCATTATAAAAACGCCTATATGTTATGGCTGTTTTTAGACAGATATAATACTTTAGCTTATGAAACTCAAATTAGAGAAACTGATCTTGAACTTGATAGTGAACAACTAAACAATCTATATAATGATATTATCGTTAATCTATCAGCACTTTTATATTATCAAACAAATAGAAAACTTGAATTTGATAAATTCGATAAATTAAGACGTAAAAAATCTGTCAAATTAATGAAGGATTTAGATGTCGATCCAGATTTACTCGAAGACTTTGAAATTGAAGATACTAATATTAATCAATATTACTTAGAACAAAGCCGAAAGCTATTTGAACAAGCCCTTGAATATCACGAAGAAAATTCTTCAACTTACGAAGTAGCGTTAAAACGAGCTCTTCGTGAAACGATCGAATTTAGTAATAGACTTTATTATGATTTCTTTGAATTTGAAAAAGAAGATGATATTTTTAGAAGATTAATTACGGAAATTGATCCTGATGATGAATTATCACAAATTCGCAGAATGTCTGAAATTTCAAGAATGATTCGCGAAGTCAAAGAAGTTGACTATCGTAAGAGCGTTGCCTTTGAAAGAAAATTAATGTTAAGAATTGCTGACTTAGATAGAGAACTGATTAGAACTGGCGAATATAAAATTGAAGCATTAATTGCAATGCAAAAAGAAGAATTTAGACTTGAAAATGAACGAGAACAAGCCATAATAAACGCTAACAACTTAAAAGAAGAAATAGAAACTACTAAGAGAATTCAAGAAGAATTAGATGAAATGCGTCGTTCAATTAATCAAAGATTTAAAGAAATTGAACGTGAATATCGTCAAAAAGAAAAAGATGCAATTCGCGATGTTAGACAAGAATTTAGAATTATTCAAAGAGAAATACTAGCTCAAGAAAGACAAAGACATCAAGAAGCACTTCAAGCTGAAGCAGCTAGAAGAGATGAAACGATTGCTAGCATGCAAGAAGGCTTCCAAGATATGCAATCAAGACTTATTTCTGGATATCAAAATATGCTTAAAGATGAAGGTATTGTAATTAACGCTAACTTCCAAGAAGAGCTTGCTGAGTTAAGAAGACAATATGCCGAAGAATTAAGGTTATCTCAAGAAGAAGTAAGAGAAGATATTTACGAAGTATCACTTGAACTTGGAAAAGTTTATCATCAATTCGAAAAAGATTTGCAAGAATATGTTGATCTTAAAAAGAAAATTATTAAATTACAAAGTAACAACCCAGTAGCAAGAAAAGTTAGAAGACAACAAATGCACCGAGCCAGAGAAACTCAGATTAATGAGTAAGATTATGAGAGGAGAAAATAATTAAATGAGCAAAGCTAAAAAGATAATTAAAAACATATCATATGCTGTAACAATTATCTTATTAGTTTTATCTGTATCATTAGTTATTTTATCAACTATAGCTAAGAAAAATAATAAGATTTTTTCAGTATTTGGTTATAGTTACTCGGTAGTAGCCTCCCCATCAATGAAACCAGATATTGATGTTGGGGAAATTATTATTATTAAAAAATTAGATTATGATAAATACTATGAAACGGCTCAAGTAGGGCAAGACAACATAGTATATTATTCAAATGAAAAAGGAATTTATATAGTTCACCAACTATATGAAATTAAAGATAATGGACTAGTTTTAAAGGGAACAAACAACCCATCGCCAGATGGTGAGATTGTTGATCAGAACAATTTTCATGGGATTGTTATATCACATGGCGGGAAGTGGTTGGGTTCTTTCTTGTTAGGTTCGCGATCACTTATATTTTTGGTTATTGTTATCTTTATAATATTTGTGATAGTTACGGAAATATTACCTCATCTTATTAAAAAAGAGAAAGGCCAAAAACAAGAAGAATCAAAACTTGATCCGGAAACTAGAAAACTACTTGAAGAACAAGTAAGAAGAGAAATCGAGAAGGAGAAAAATGCTTAGACGTAAACTTTACTCATTAGGATTTTTAATAAGTACGTTTGTACTACTTGTTGGTACTGTTTATGCGTGGTTTAGTCTTGCAAAGGAAACTCCTACTGATGTTTTAGAACTAAATGTTAAATCTGATGTTGTTGAGTCGTTCTTATTTGTTAAGAAAAATGATGAAGCTGAAATATTTATTCAAAATTCTAGTGATTTAGTTGCACTTTTACAAATGGGCGTTCCTAGCGATAATTATCGTTTTAGAGTATTGATAAAGAGTTATAGTTCCGACTCTAAGACGATTAATGTCATGCTTAAAAATATGACGTATTTAGGAACTGATATTAGAGACGTTTATTTACTTAAAGATTCAAAAGTATATTTTGGAGCTGAAGTAATAACTTTAACACCTAACGTTCCTGGTACAGCAATTGGGTATGATAATCAAATATTAAAAGAAAATAGATTAAAAAATTTTTTGAATGTTTCTAATAATGTGGTTTTAGTTAATAACAAAACACTACAACCAAATCAAACATTAGACATTATATTTGATATAACTTTTGATGTTGATACCCATTCGAGCGCTTATGCTGGATCGTTAGATATTGAAAAATTAAGTATTGATATTGGATAAAAATGAAAAAAAAGGGAATCGTTTTAATATTAATGACACTACTCTTGGGGGCCGCTAGCATAGCTGTCATTTTTGCGTGGTTAATTGATATTAAAGAAACTCCTTCAATTACTTTAAAATCTGGTAAAGTTGAATATCAATTTTCTGGAAGTGCTACTTCAGGATTAATAGTTCCCGGACAAAATTTAGTAAATACTCAATATCAAATCGTAAATAATTCAACAGTGAAAAGTCAATTACGAATCCAATTAACGATTAAATTAGATGGAACTGCGATTGTATATGGTACCGGAACTGAAGCAGATGATGATCGAGTCGATGTAACTTTAGGGTTAGGGTCTGATTTTACTAAAGAATCAGATGGATTTTATTATTATGGTGGATTAACAGGAGTTTTACTTGAAACCAATACAACTCCGATTGTAATAGTAAGTTCAATTATTTTAGATGGCTATGAAGTTCGAAATGAATATTCTGGCAAAATAGTTCAAATTATAATTAAAATTCAAGCCAAGCAAGCAGATCATGTTACTTGGCAAACATTAACGGAAGAAGCAATAAATTTCCAAACAGGAACTTAATATATACAAAAATTAATTCATTAATTTTTGTATATATTATTGATTGAGGTTTAACTTATGGGTAATATCAATAAACGGCAACTTATTTTAATAATTATAAGTATCGTATTAACTGGTGCAACGTTAATTACGGCTGTTTTTGCATGGTTTACCCATAGTAATGCTGAACAATCAATTGTTTTTTCGACCGGAACTATTGAAGTTGAAGCAGAGTTATATCAGGCAAATGATCCTGATTGTGATGGAGTATTTGATCCAGCAACTGCCTATCAATTAAAAACAAGTGCGATTGAGATTAATAATGTTGTTAGCGGGCAAATATATAGTTTTAAATTAGTCGTTAAAAACCAAGGTACAATTCCAGGGAGTTTAAAAATTACTTTAATGAATTTACCTAATATGACAATTAATAACGCTTTAACTTTAAAATATTCAGAGCTAGATCAAAGTACATATGCTAATACTAAAACAGTATTTCCAAATGGTAATTTTGTAATAGCTTCAATGGATTCATTAAGCTACGTAAGTGGCTCTAATGAGACAGTTTTATTATTTCAAATAGTAGTAAACAAATATTTAACTAATGCTCATTACGGGCAAACATTCGTAATATCAACCATTAAAGTAGAATTAGAACAAATTCCACCAACACCATAAGGAGAAAATAGTGAAAAAAATTCGTACAGTTTACTTTATTTTAATAGCACTATGTTTAGTTGCACTTGCAACTACTTTTATTACGGGCTATTTAACTGACGAAAAAAACGCTAATAGTGGTGATTTAACTATCGGTAAGATTGAAGTTTCAGAAGTGGATGTTTATTATATGAACGGCGCAACTAAGGTTCAATATGGTTTAGTTACAATTGGTACTGGTGGCACTCAACAAACTAAAAAAGGTGTTTATGATGTTAATATCTATGATGAAATTAGTCCTGATTATGTAAAAAATCTTTGTGTTGATTTTTATGTTAAAGCTAATGTTAATGCTTATTTAAGAGTAACAATTCAAGATCAAGTTGTTAGAAAAATCCCTAACTATCAAGGAGTTATTACTGAGACTTCAATTAGACATGAACCATTAGAGTTTAATTTTGATAGTGAATCTTGGCACAAACAAGTTCATGGTAATGATGCTCGCAACATTTATTACTATTACAAAACAAAACTTGTTGATACGACATATGCTCCAATAAAAGTTAGTTTTATTATTCCTAAAGATACATTTGGGATTTTAGTTGATGGTCATCAAATTAATATAAATGAAAATTACTTTCTTCATTTAGGATTCACTTATGAATTAGTTCAAGCTGATTTTGGTGGCCCTGAGTACAATTGGGGATTACAAACTCGGCCTTGGGGAGGAAATTGGTAATGAATAAGACTAAAATTTCTAAAATATTAATTTTAATATTTATGCTAGCACTAACAGCGGTAGTGCTAGGTTTTAGTCTTGCTAAGAATAAAGTAATGGTTCATGGATATACTAGAAGTATGAGTATTATTCCAGAACATGAGTTTGAAGATATCGTTGAGTATTCAGGTAGTTCATACTTTATTTCTTACACAGATTTTAGAACAAATATTGCAAATGCAACGGCTACACCTGCCTCAATCAAGGCGGCACTACAATATAGTTTGCCAGAAGCACAACGAATTAAGATTAGATTTGACACAGCTCAAGAATTATACAATTTCTCAGCTGACGTTTCACCATTTGCAAGTAGTTATCAACATGCTAGTACATTACTCGAATTACACTATGTACTAGGAAAAGATATTGATTATAACGATTTAGGTGGTACGGCTAGATTCATTCCAATCGGTTATAATTATCAAGATTCATTAGGTAATTGGATACATGATGAGTTTAGTGGTATTTTTGATGGTCGTGGATTTGAGATTTCCAATTTATATTTAGCGGATAATAAAGAAAATGAGTTGTATTTGGTAGAAAGTGATCAAGAAATCATTACTACTCCGTATTATTCAATGTTTTCATTTAATAGTGGTACTATTAAAAACTTTGGATTAATTAATCCGCTATTCGAATTAAGAGTTGGTGATGGAGACCTTACTAAAGCGGCTCATATTGTTGGAGAAAATACAGGTATAGTAGAAAAAGTTTATGTAAATTATAGCGCCGCTAATAAAGGAATTTACTTTGTTACCGACTTAGGTCACCAAACAAGACCACAAGCGGCAGGCTTAGTTTTTTGGAATAAAGGAAACGGACAATTACTAAATTCATATTATGCTAGTGATGTAGTTATTATGCCACAACATATGAGAAATTTCAGAGTTGAATCACCTCCTGGGTCTGGAGTTTATAAAGCGGCAATTCAGCCTGGTGTTTTTAGGGCTGATTCAACCTCGACAGTTAGTGGTGTAGTCTATGATTCAACTAGATATTTATTATCGGTTGTAAGTGGCGGACAAACAGTTGATGTTGAAGCACCAAGCGCTCTTCATACCGCAAAAACAACAACCGAACTTAAGACTAATGGGATGAATCCTGGTTGGTTTTATTATCCTAATTACAGATATCCAGCACTATTTGGTCTAAATAAAGATGCGTCAGATCGTTATGTAATTGAATCTAGTGTTGATTTTATTTATTTTAACAAAATACTTAATTTACCTTATGTTGAATATAAATCCGCAAGTTATATAATTTCTGATGCGGTAACGACCTTAGATTTAAGAGATTTAGCTCCTAAAGTGTATAAAACTCCGTTAGCTCCTTTTAGTGGAACATTTGATGGTAACAATAAGAAAATTGCTCACTTAGTTATTGATAACGGAAAATCAGCCAACAGAGACTTATATGTTGGAATGTTTGGAACATTATGCGGAACAGTTAAGAATTTAACTATTGTTCAATCTTCAGTCAACTTAAAAGATTATCAAACAACTAACTTTAACTATCACATTGGATTAATTGCCGGAACAATGGATAATGGAATAGTTCAAAATGTTCAAGTTAAAGGTAATGTAATTTTAAATAAACAAATTCCACAAAATTTAAATGTAGGAATTATTGCAGGAGATGCATCTGGTCAAATTATAGATGTTTTTGTTGACGGGGATTTAACGACAAATACAATTTATAATCAAAATGAGTTAACAGACGTTAAATACAATATTGGTGGTATCGTTGGAAGCACTACTAACGGCACTCTTAAGATGAATAATGTTTTACATCTGGGTGATATTTACTCACCAACATCTAACTTAGGAACATCATATAACAATAAATTCACCGTTAATCTTGGTGGTGTTTTAGGACTTTCAAATAATGCCTCAGGAACAACCAACCAATATAAACTAATAACACATGTTGGTAGAATTAGCATAATGAATTTAAATGGTACTAAATTAAACTACCTTGTTGGTGGAGTTATTGGTGACGCTACTGGAATTAGTTTTTCTAATGCTGGTGAACTTAACCGTAATTGGACTCATCGCGGCGCTATTTATAACCACATGACTAATGTTATTCAAGTTGACCCAAGTACTTACACCAATCCTTATAAAATGGTTAAGGTTGCGGGAGTTTTAAATAGTAATTTATCGGCATATAGCGATTTTATTGATCTTCATAACTATGATATTCAAATTAGTGGAGTGAGAACTGCCTTTGTCGATTCTGCATCGGTAAAAAATGAAGACATAGTATATGTACCAATAATAAATTCAAGAAGCGTTCGTGGTATTGGATTATATCAATCCAGCAATGATGCAATTTTAGAATTTAATTATCATCTAAACTATTACGGAATAGTCAAAACATTAGGAAATAGTAAATTAAGATTTGTTGAAAATAAGGGAAGCTTAACATTTAAAAATTTCTCTTATAGTAGAAATTTAGTAGTTGCGGCTATTTCAACAAGCACTAAAATTTCATATCAAAACGTATTCCAAGAAAGTGATATTACAATAACTAACTTAACTAATGCTGTTACAGGTCAAACTAATAGTCCATGTATTAAAGTAGCGGGATTTGCTCCATTACTTTTAGATGAATCGGTAGTTGATCCGGTGACAGGATTAACAAGTTATGTGTATATCAAAGACTCATATAATAAAGGTAAAATTATTGTTGGTGATATTAATAATAACTACGGCAATATTTATGTTGCTGGATTAGTTAACGAAAATGCAGCGGGGAATTTACACGAACAAGATGCAAGTTCAACCCCACACGCCACCTATGGTATTATCGACTCAATAAATTATGGTGATATTACTTCAACTTATCAAACAGGCGCAAGTCCTAAATACGGTATTCATGGTTTAGGAAATGTCTATGTTGGAGGTCTTGTAACTAACAACAGATTTTCAATCCAAGATTCAATTAACCATGGTAATGTTACATTCTATAACGATAACGCAAGCGCTAGTGCCACTTTCGAAAGCGATTCAAGCGGATATTATGCAGGCAGAATTCAGTCTTATAGTGGCGGAGTTATTGTTGGAGGAATTGCCGCATTCGTTAGTTCCGAAGATTCAAGAATATATGATACTTCAAATAGTGGTGAAATTATTGGGGTTAATAAAGCCTTTGCCAGAGCAGGTGGTATTGTTGCCGTGGCCTTAGCCCAAGAATTAATCGCTGGCAATGTTCAAAATTTTACTTTAACAATGACAAGCACTACCGACGTATCGTCATCGAGAATATTAAATGGTATTAATTATTGTAAAGTTATTGCTTTGACATCGATAATTAGTCAATACGATGATTCTACTTCAGTAACTCCTCACGCAAGATTATATTTTTATCCCAACGGTTCAACGTATTATGCAACATATAATCATCCTGTGACAACTAAAGCATCAGGAGAAAGACCGGGAATTAACGCATCTGCAGGTGGGGTAATTGGTTATGGGTTATCAGAAATGAGACGTATGATTAACCATGGTGAAGTTATTTCAACTGATGTTGCTGGCGGCGTTGTTGGGGCAACATTCGTATTTAAAAAAGTGCCAGATAGTTCTGAACGCTATCCTAAAATATATGTCAAAATTGATACACTAGTTAACTATGGTGAAGTTAGAGCCTTCCGTGCTTCTAACTATGCAAATTTTGATAAAATTACTTTTAATACAACAAATCTAAACTCATATTTATATGGATATGAGGATAACTTTTTAGTAAGAAAAGATGTCAATAGGGACATTATTAGAAGATATCCGCGTGCTAAAAGGGGAATTGGTGGAGTTATTGGCCGCTTACAAAGAGGGGGCGACCAATTCATGGTTGGTGATAGAAGCTTTTATTCTTCAACTGGCCAATATGGAGAATTTGACTTTATTGTTAATATGAATCCTAATGTTGACTTAATTGGTCGACTTGATCAAAATGAAAACTTTTCTTTTAGTGCTACGGCATTCTCGTTTGCAGGCGCTAAATATTATAGTGCTAGAGTAAACGATTATACTCAAGCGGTATTTACTGGATTTGATTTTATGCATAATACTCAAAATGTGGGTAGTGCAACTTTAACAGAAGTTACTTATACCAAAATGAGATTTTATGAATATAATGATGGGGGAAATCGTTATCGTCAGTATGAGGCCTATACTCAAAAACGAGACACTTATAGACGCTATCCTACCTTATATGAAAGAAAAGTGTTTAGTTCAATTGGTAATACTATAGACTCCTTAGGATATTCTCAAAGAGAAGGGGGTAGTCTCAATTCAAGTAACACTACTCCTCAATGGGTAAATTACGGCTCGAGAATTTTAGTTGGTGCAGCTAATCCGGATTTCCCAGGTAATGTTTATTTTCCAAGTGAACAAGGGTATCAAGAAAGTGGAGTTTTTGTAATACCATATATGACAAGTAATCCGTCTAATTATTATTTAAGATATGGAACATATATTGGTGTTAGAGACGTGCCACTAGTTTCAGAAGTTGAAAACCTGACATCTAAAGGCATCTATATTTATCATGAAGCTTTCGAGATGAGAAACCCATATGTTACATTAAGTAACGGTGAAAAGATTACATCATATATTAAATATGCCGAAAACAATGTTTTAGGTCCTAGATTTGTTGGAACTAGACCAAATGGTATGTATGTTTTATCAACTTCTTCAGGCGCTGATTTTGGGCAAAAATTACCAATTAATACTGAAATAGCTAAATTATTAAAATTAGATGGAAGTAAACCACACTCGCCAGATATATATGATGATATGAGTCATCGAGAAATGGTTGATAAAAGTCTAGACTTTAGATTTGTTAACCATACTAGTTTGTGGCAAGTAAATTTAAATGACGAAAGTGAATTATTACAAGTTGATCAAGATTTTAGAGTTAAAGATCAAAATGGTAATTTTGAGTTAGTTCCATCTGAAATTGATTATGAAAACAAAGAGATTACCTTTGAGTTGGATATGGATTTACTAATGGTAGGTCAAAGTAGTCTTGATTTTGATATAATTGCCGCTAATATTCCGTATCAAGCGTTTATTGCCGCTCCGTATGATTCAGGGGTTCACCCTCCTGTAAATACATTTATTGACAATTTAGAAAATGAGCGGGAATTAAATCCTAATCGAATTGTTTCAGTCAATTATCCGCCAAGTTTAATTTCAAACTTTGTAAGTGATTATCCGCATTTATTTGAATTAAAGGCTAATGGTAAGTATGAATTTAGGCAAGGAATTCCAGAAAATGAATTAACAATTAATTTAGGTCAATTCACGATATATTCAGAGGCTTCATTAGACACTGAAACATTATTTAATGTTCCACAATACAAAACATCATATAATATTAAAGTCGTTTTAAAACGTTCAAGCGTAAATATTGTACCAACTTCATATGTAATTGATGGGGTTACGGTAACTCCGCATCCACCATTAGCTGATACTATCTGGTTTCATGCAGCTACTCAACATATTAGCGAAACCTTTAAAGTAAATCATCGAGACTATAGTCATTCGTCAGGAAATAATCCAATAATGCCTGTTGGAACAGATATCAAAGACTATGTTGAACTTCATTATTATTACATACCACAAGGTCAAAGTGAAGAAGTATGGCAACTTGTAGATAAAAATCATTATTCTTTAACAACAGTTGCGGTTCAACTAACTACCGGAACATTTTCATTTGAAATAGCTTTCGGTGAAAATATGAGGGCAGGAACATATTGCGTAAAATATAAATATTATGAAAATGATTCATATAAAAATATTAGAATCATTAAAGCTGCAAATACGAATGATTATTTAGAGGCTTTAAAACCAGAAGGTTTATCTGAAATTATACCAGCCAATGTTGGTGGCCAAAATTTCCAATCAGAAGTACCATTCTTATATAATATCCTAGCAAGTGATTTAGTGGTTACTCCGTATTATCATCCTGGAGTACCAATTTATCTTGACAATAAAGAATACACAATGCCACTATTTGACTATTTCTATATTTCTCCGTTTGCGACATTAACAAATGTGACATATAGTAAAAATTATAGTTCAGCAGATGGATATGTAGATTATGTATTAACCTATTCAATTCAAAGCGAAGAAGCGTCACAACCAGCAAGAGTATATACTCACACTATTAGCGAAAAACAAGTAAGTGTCTATAAACGATATAAAGATTTAGTAGAACAACACATTGCCTTAACAGCAGATCGAGAAGTGGAATCAACTATCTTTGAATTTACATTCGACATTGATTCTATTTATAATGATATATTCTATAATTTAGATCAATCTCAAGATGTCTATTTAGAAATAACAACAACCGCAGAAGGTTATGATGAGTCTAGATATAGTATTGTTAATAATAGGCTTTGTATTATGATGCTAAATGTTGACTTACCAGGAGATTATGTCTTTAATATCGCTTTAAAGAGAAAAGTAGGTAGTGAAATATATACTGTTGAGATTGGTTCAGAAACAATTACCAAACTTCCAGGAACTTCATCATATTTAACTAATATTGCCTTTGGTGACGAAGGTGCAATTGGAACATATCCAGATATATACATTTTAAATGCTCCAACGACAGATCCAAATGATCCAAGCATACCAATTGATCCAACTGATCCAATTATTTATCCAGACGCAACACCAGTTGATAACTATCAATTTTCTGATATTAATACGGCATATAATAATTTAACTGCGGTTCACCCAGGCGGTATTAACTACGGTGGGGCTGATGAAGCCGGCGAACAACATATTTTAATTGAAGGTGAAGTTGACATGGTTAACTTGAACGAGTTTATTCCAAGAATGGTTGAATTCTTACCAATTGGGGCGACGATTCAAAGATTATACTATGTTGAATCAGCTGGTGGTTATGATATTTATTACACACCAGCAGTTAATGCGAACTCAAATGTTTCCGATATTGCTCAATTAGCGGCTGATTTCACAATTTATCCAACTGATTTATCTGAACCAACTGATGAATCAACGACTGATGTTATTATTACATATGTTGTTACAGCTGAAAACGGAAATAAGACGTATTACTATTTAAGTGTACGAGATGCTGTTTATAACGTAACATTCATCTTTGATATTTATTATTATGATCCAGTAACTTCAGAAGAAAAATTAGTAGTAAATGTACCTAAGTTTTATAACATTCCAATAAGGGTCCAAATTGCAGTTATGGATACTGAATATACTCAATTATCAACCAACTTCCCAACCGTAGATTTATTCCCTGACTTTACAACTATAAATGGAATTCATCACCATATGGGTATATACTATCTAGCTTTGGAACATTTTAACTTAATTAATTATCGTTTCAGATTTTCAAGAAACATAGCTGGGTTATATCAATTTATCTTAGATATACCACGCGAATATACATATAAGATGTATTATGGTCCTCAAGATGTCTTGTTAGAACTTCAAGATATTGAAGATATTCATCCAAACCACGAAGGAGTTAAAGGAAAATATTTCTATATTAACTCAGGTATTAGAAATAGAACGAGAAGAATTAAAGTCGTGATATATGATACAACACCAGATTTAGGATGGGGATTAACTGACATTGGGGCAACCTATCAAGATTAAAAATGAAAGGGGCTGTAAAGAAATAAAATAACAGCCTCCTTACAAAAACAAAA
>JGI24502J29692_10051305_pt1 | contig 25370 bp, 23 predicted proteins | sample BioPla3RNA1_FD_29692 | JGI IMG/M metagenome (IMG submission 29692)
TTTGTATCAAGTTTTAATGATTTAAAACCCACGGTTTTTGTACGAGGTGCTATTAAGGCTAGTACATCTACAGAACTCAGTACAACTTCAGAAATTGCAGCAACTTTTGATAAAGGCAGCGTAATGCTTGTTGCAATTGTTCTTTCTGTAACGGCTTTTATTGTCCGCTTCTTTATTGTTTCTGTGCTTAGCGGAATGAGTAAAAGGCAGTTTGTTATAAAAACAATTTTTCCTTGTGTTGCGGTCAGTGTTGGTTCGGCAATTCTTCCGCTTCTTTTTGTTCTGAATGTAAATGAAAGTTTTTTTAGGATGTTCACCACAGTTCTGATTAGTGGAGTCTGCACGGTTTTGAGCATTTTGTTTTTAGGTATGACGAAGAACGAGCGGAATGCGGTTCTGGCAAAGCCTAAATCTATCATGTTGAACTTGTTTCAGTATCCAAAAAAATCTCATGGGAAAGAAGATTGTTTGTCTTCGGTTCAATATGACTTACGCCACGTCGAAACTGTTGAAAACTGCTCCGGTTGTCACGCTTGTTTTTCTTCCTGTCCAAAAGAAGCAATCTCTATGCTTGCGAACAACGAGGGATTTCTGTTACCTGTGATTGATAAGAAAAAATGCGTGGACTGCGGCGTTTGCGAAAAGGTCTGTCCGGCGTTGAATCCAATCAAGGGTGAATCTGTTGGGGAGCTTGCCGAAAACACCACTGCCTATGCAGCGATAAATTTGAACGAAAAAATCCGCATGGAATCTTCCAGCGGCGGTGTGTTTACAGCCCTTTCTGAATATGTGATTTCTCAGGGGGGAATTGTATTCGGTGCAAAATTTGACAGAGATTTTTTAGTTGTTCATTCTTACACAAGTAATATAGAAGATTTAGAAGAATTTAGAGGTTCGAAATATCTTCAAAGCAAAATCGGTACAAGCTATAAAGAGTGTAAGACATTTTTGGAACAGGGAAGAAAAGTTCTTTTTAGCGGTACTCCTTGCCAGATTCAGGGATTAAAGAAGTATCTTAGGAAAGAATATTCAAATCTTTTGACTGTAGATTTTATCTGTCACGGAGTTCCAAGTCCTTTTTTGTGGCAGAAATATATCGACTACCGACTTTTAAAAGCCCACGCTAGGCGCGGGGAAATCTCGAAAACTGCTTTCAGGCGGAAGAATAACGGCTGGAAGCAGTATTCGCTATTGTTCACTTTCGCGAACAATAGCGAATACTGTGCTTCCTTGTGCAAAGACCCATATTTACAAATATTTTTGAAGGATATTGCACTACGAAAATCCTGCTACGAGTGTGCTTTCCGAGTGCTGGAACGGCCAAGCGACATTACACTTGCGGACTTTTGGGGAATTCAGAATGTTATACCCCGAATGGACGATGACAAAGGCACGAGCCTTGTTCTTCTTCATTCTAGCCAAGGTCGAGAACTTTGGAGTATAATAGAAAAAGGTCTTAGTGTGAAACAGGTAAGTTTGGATTGCGTTGTAAAAAACAACCGTTCAGTTGTATTTTCTCCTATTATGCCAAAGCGAAGGTCTTTTTTTTATAAAGACCTTTCTAATAAGAAATTTTCATCTGTGGTCAGAAAATACTGCGTTACTCATATCTGGACAAGGGGAGTGCGGCTTGCAAAGAGATTTGTAATATATGTGCTTAGGTTAGCTATACATAAATGGGGGGGGGTAATCCATAACGGTTATGTTTATCATTTACGCCCTTACTACACTCTTTTAATTAAGAAATCAAATAAAAGATATATTTTTCTCAATAAGAATTCTGCTTGCCGAAAGGTGGGCGGAGTTTTGTTATTTAATACACGCAATTTGAGGATTAGTTAATGATAAAGAATTTTAAAGAATTAAAACGTAATTTAAAAAAAGATACTTCTTCATTGCCTGTGGTAAAAGTCGCATTACTTGGCGATACAGCTACACAGTTTTTATCAACGGCTCTTAAAGGTCTAGGAATTGAGATTGGTTATAATATTGATTTATATGAGGCCGACTATAATCAAATTGAGCAACAGATTTTTGATCCTTGTAGCGAATTGCATCAGTTTAATGCCCAGTATACAATTATTTTCCAGTCTACGCATAAATTAAATGAGAAATACAGTCTTTTGCCTTTAGAAGAGTATAATAAATTAGCAGATGAAAGATTGGCTTTTGTAAAAAGTCTATGCTCGATAGTAAAAGGTACGGTAATTTATTTTAATTACCCGGAAATTGAAGATACTGTTTTTGGAAGTTATGCAAATAAAATAACAAGTTCATTTTCCTATCAAGTTAGAAAAATCAATTTTGAACTGATGAATTTGTCTCAGATAATTCCTAATTTATTTATTTGTGACTTAGCGGGTCTGCAAAATAAGTTTGGGCGAGATTTTATGTTCAATCCCGCAATTTATACAAGTACTGAAATGGTTTTATCTCTTGAAGCGATACCTTATGTAGCTTCTCGTGTGCTAGATATAATTTCTGCTTCACAGGGTAAAGTAAAAAAATGCTTGATTTTGGATTTGGATAATACCCTTTGGGGAGGAATTATTGGTGATGATGGATTGGAAGGTATTCAACTTGGACATGGACTTGGTATTGGCAAGGCATTTACGGAGTTTCAGATGTGGATTAAAAAGCTCCGTAACCGTGGAATTATAATTTGCATTTGTAGTAAAAATGATGAAGAAAAAGCAAAGGAGCCTTTTATTAAGCATCCAGATATGATTTTGCATTTGGATGATATTGCTGTATTCATGGCAAATTGGGAGACTAAGGTTGATAACATAAAAATGATTCAGAAGATTCTGAACATTGGTTTTGATTCAATGGTATTCCTTGACGATAATCCTTTTGAAAGAAATATTGTCCGTGAAAATATTATGGATATAACTGTTCCTGATTTACCAGAAGACCCAGTCGATTATTTGGAATACTTGTATTCCTTGAATCTTTTTGAAACTGCTTCTTATAGCGGAATGGATAAGGACAGGACAAAAAATTATCAGGTACAGGCTGAACGTGCGGCTTTTTCTAAGACGTTTGCAAATGAGGATGATTTTTTGCGTTCTTTGAATATGACTTCCAAAGTGGAAGGGTTCAATAGCTTTAATATACCTCGGGTTGCTCAATTATCACAGCGCAGCAATCAATTTAATCTTAGGACTGTTAGATATGCCGAAGCTGATGTTAAAAATATGTCTGAAAATGCTGAAAATTTATGCTTTGCTTTTTCTCTTGAAGATAAATTTGGAGATAATGGCTTGATTGCTGTCGTTATAATGAAAAAGCAAGATGACAAGACTCTTTTTATTGATACATGGTTTATGAGTTGCAGAGTTTTAAAGCGTGGTATGGAAAACTTCACTCTGAATACTATTGTTAAAGTTGCAAGAAAACAAGGTTTTTCAAAACTGATAGGAGAATATCTGCCGACTCAAAAAAATGGAATGGTAAAGGAGCATTACTCGAATCTTGGTTTTAAGAAGATTGAGGGTGTTGAAACGGAAAAATATGAGCTTGATATAAAGGATTATGAAAACAGACCTTGTTTCATTACGGAGAAATACGAATGGCAAAAATAGACTTATTTGAAAATTTTGAAAAAAATCTTTCTTTTGAAGTGACAGAAAATATTTACAGGGCATTTCAGGAATGCTCGTCTGATATGAATCCGCTGCATACTGACGAAGAGTTTGCAAAAGGCAAAGGATTTGAAAACTGTGTAATGTACGGAAACATTTTGAATGCTTTTATTTCCTATGCTATTGGAATGGAATTGCCCACACCTGATGTAATGCTACAGCTGCAAGATATTCAATATAAGAAGCCAGTATATCTGAATAGTAAGCTGATAATGAACTTAAAAACGGAAGAAATTCACGAAGCAGTTCATGTTGTTGTTTTTACTTATAAGTTTACGAATGAGAAGGGCAAGATTGTGGCAAAAGGTCATATTCAGATAGGAGTTTTTGAATGAACATATTAGTTACTGGCGGCTCTTCGGGACTTGGAAAGTCAGTTGTAGAACTTTTTGCAATAGAAAAAAGTAATACTGTTTATTTTACTTATAAATCTCATAAAGAAGAGGCTGAAAAAATTACTTCAGTTTTTTCTAATGCAGTTGCGGTTCATTGTGATTTCATAAATCCTGATAGCTTGGAAAAATTTGTAAATAAGATACCAGGCTTTGACCTTGATGTTTTGATTAACAATGCTTATTCAGGAATAACCCTTGGAAATCATTTTCATAAGACACCTGTTTCTGAGTTTAATATGGCTTTTCAAACTAATGTTCTGCCTTTGATTGCTATTACTCAAAAAGCCATTGATAGTTTTAAGAAGAAGAAATCTGGAAAAATTATAACAGTTTTGACTTCTGCCTTAATAGGAACTCCGCCTATGGGTTATTCTGTTTATTCGGCTACAAAGGCATATATTGCGCAACTCGTAAAATCATGGAGCAAGGAGTATATAAAATTTGGAATTTCAAGCAATGCTATCGCTCCTGATTTTATGCAGACAAGCCTTACGAGTGAAACCAACGATTTTGTTGTTGAACAGATTAAGAATTCGAATCCTATGAAAAAACTTCTTACTACAGTTGAGGTTGCAAAAATTATAAGAGATTTTACAACAGTTTCTAATCAACTAAACGGTGTGATAATTCCTGTTAATGCAGGTGTAAATATTTTATAAATTCCAGGAGGAATACTTTTATGGAAAAATCTGAAATTTTAAAACAGATGCAGGACATTTTTATTGATGTTCTTGATAATGATGATATTGTTCTTACAGAGGACACTACGGCAGATGATATTGAGGAATGGGATTCTCTTTCTCATATTCAGCTTGTTGTTGGAATTGAGAATCATTTTAAAATTAAGCTTACTTCTAAGGAAATTATGGAATGTGCCAATGTTGGAGATATGGCGGATTGTATTAAGGGAAAAATTTCATGATTGAGATTTCTGACAAGAAGAACTGTACTGGTTGTTGTGCTTGTGTGGACATTTGTCCGAAAGCTGCAATTTCTCTTGAGACAGATATTGAGGGGTTTTGGTATCCAAAAGTTGATAACTCTCTTTGTGTGAATTGTGGACTCTGTAATAAGATATGTCCTATAGAAACAGAACCAAAGGTGAAAAAGGAAAACTTTGAAACACCTAAATGTTTTGCCGCAATTAACAAAAATTTATATGTTCGCTTTGATAGTACATCTGGCGGTATCTTTTCGGCTCTTACAGACAGAATTTTTAGAGAAGGAGGACTTGTCGGAGGTGCAATAACTGATGAAAAATTTAATGCTACGCAAATCTTGATTGAAAAAAAATCAGATTTAGAGAAACTTCGCAGTTCTAAGTATTATCAGAGTAATGCAACAGGATTTTATAAGAGTGTAAAATCAGCTCTTGTAGAAGGACGTAAAGTTCTCGTCTGTGGCATGCCATGCCAAATGGCTGCTCTTCGAAATTATCTTGGCAAAGATTATGATAATTTACTAATTGTTGATTTGATTTGTCTTTGTATACCTTCTCCAAAGGTCTTTAAGAAATATATTGAAAGTATTGGCAATAATTATGGCTCCCCTGTTGTTTCAACAAAAGCAAAATGTAAGGAACTTGGTTGGCGCAAACTTACACAATTATTTGTGCTTGAAGACGGTCGACATATATATCAGACGCATGATGAAAATCCTTTTCAATATTTTTACATGGATACAAAAACTATTTGTCGTCCTTCTTGTTATGATTGCAAATTTAAAGGCTTCCCACGAATTGCTGATATAACCATTGGTGATTTTTGGGGCGGTACAAACAATCCTGTGTATACTAAAGAGTTTAAAAAAGAATTTGATAATGATTTAGGCACTTCTGTTGTTATTGTAAATAGTCAGAAAGGTCTTGATTATATTGATCTTGCAAAAACTTCTATGAAAATTAAGGAAATTCCTTTTGAATCAGTGTTGCCAGGAAATAGAGCTTTGATCTATCCAATTACTTCGTCAACAATCAATCGCGATGAGTTTTTCAAAAAATTGGATAAAGAGAGTTTTTCAGAAGTAGAGAAATTCTACAAAACAAACAGAAAAGTAAGTTTGAAGCAACATGTCAAAAAAATCTTAAAGCGTTATTATAATTTACTGAAAATGTATCACTTGGATATTATTGCATATTTAAAACTTTCTTCATTGAATGGTTTTTTTAATGTCTTTTTCTCAGATAAGAATTTAATTATGCCTCTTAAATATTCTGTCTATAAATTTACCAACAAGAAAAATATAAATCTTAATGGTGATTTAATAATAGGGACAAAAAGAGTAAAAGGTTCAAAGCTTGAAACAAGATTCATTGTAGAGGGAACTGGAAAACTTGATATTAATGGAAAAGTTTCTGTTGGATACGGTGCTGATATTGAAGTATTTGATGGCGGACATCTTGAAATGGGCTATTGCTGGTCAAATATAAACAACGAGATTATTTGTGCAAACAGCATTAAAATCGGTAATTATGTCGGAATGGGAAGAAATGTCTGTATTCGTGATAACAATGGCGGTCATTTTATTAATCGCCCATTCTATAAGGATTCAAGACCTGTTGTAATTGAGGACAAGGCTTGGATTTGTTCAAATGTAACAATTATGCCTGGAGTTACAGTTGGCGAGGGTGCTATTGTAGGAGAGAATTCTTTTGTAACAGAAAATGTTCCGCCTTATACAATGGTTTCTGGAAATCCGGCAAAAATTGTTGATAGAGATGTTCTCTATAAAATGTAATTGTTGGTATGGTTGAAAAGAAAAGAATTGCGGTAAATACGATACTTCTGTATTTCAGAATGGTTCTGATTATGGGAGTGGCATTGTATACTTCCAGAATTGTCTTAAAAGTTTTGGGGGCTACCGATTATGGACTTTATAATGTGGTCGGTGGTGTTGTTTCTATGTTCTCATTTTTGAACGGCTCCTTAAGTTCAGGTACTTCAAGATTTATAACTTATGACTTGGGAACTGGAGATAAAATAAGACTTAGGCAGACATTCAACGTGGCTTTTGTGTCTCATACGATTCTTGCTGGTATTATATTTTTACTTACAGAAACCATAGGATTATGGTTTGTAAACAATAAGTTGGTTTTTGATGCTTCAAGACAGCTGGCTGTGAATGTTGTTTATCAGTTTTCAGTTTTAACTTTGATGTTGCAGCTGACACAAGTTCCATTTTCAGCTGATGTTATTGCACACGAAAAAATGAATGTTTATGCGTATGTAAGTATTTTTGAGGTTGCCTTAAAACTTTGTCTGGCTTTTTTATTGCAACTGAATAAATCTATAGATAATTTGATTTTTTATAGTGCACTTTTATTCATTGTTCAACTTACGATAATTGGAATTTACAGATTTTATTGTATAAGACATTTTGAAGAAACTCATTTTGAATTTTGTAAAGATAAAAAACGGTATAAGGAGATTTTTTCTTTTTCGGGTTGGGATATTATAGGTTCACTTTGTGTATTGTCACAGGGACAAGGAATAAACATTCTTTTAAATATGTTCTTCGGTCCTATTGTGAATGCGGCAAGAGCTATAACATATCAGCTCGAAGGTGCTTTTTCTCAGCTGACTAATAACTTTATGACTGCGGTGAATCCACAAATGGTAAAAAGTTTTGCTTTGAAGCAATATGACGAAATGCTTGATTTGATTAAGGACGCTTCAAAATATGGATTCTTCTTGCTTTCGGTTTTTCTTGTTCCAGTTCTTTTTAAAATGGAATATATATTGCAATTATGGCTAAAAGATGTACCTCCTCAGACAAATATTTTTGCTCGAATAATTTTATGTATGCTTATGATTCGTGTAATTGCACGTCCTGTTATACAAGGAACTCATGCAACAGGAAATATAAAACGACTTAATTTAATTGCTGGATTAGTTGGATTGCTTCCTCTTCCTGTGACTTACGTTTTATTTAAATTAGATTTTCCTGCTATAACGGCGTTCTTGTCTTTGTTTATTTGGGGAGTTATTGCAAATTTTCTTGAAACTTTTATTTTCAAAATGGAAATGAAAGAGTTTAAAATAGGTAGATATTTTTTTAGTGTTTATGGACGTTGTTTTCTAGTTGGGGTTATTTCTGTAGCTATTAACTTTTTTTTGTCAAAAGAAATAGAAGGAAATTTTTTAATATTTGTTCTTTATTATGCTTTTGCTGTTTTGATAAATTCTATTATTGTGTTTGTTTTTGGCTTGGATAGGCTCAATCAGAAAAAACTCATAACTTTTGTAAAAGGAAAAATTCATGCAAAAAAGAATTCTTAATAATGGAATAGAAATTCCTTCAATTATGCTGGGAACATCCATTTGTGACCGGCAATCTTTATCTCGTTTTGGAAATCATGTATCTGATAAGTTGCTTTTTAAGCAGATGACCGATGGGGTGATTTATGCTGTAAGAAATGGTGTAACAGGAATCGATACAGGTCGAGATTATAATAATGAACCTATTCTAGGAAAAATTTTTAATGATTTATTTAAAAATCATATTGTAAAACGCGAGGAACTTTTTATAACAACAAAAGTAGGTAATGGTCAGCAACGGTTTTGCGATATGGAAAAGGAATTGGATATTTCCCTAAAATCACTGAAATTGGATTATTTGGATTTATGGATGCTGCATTGGCCGCTTCCTGATTTCTATATTGATAACTGGAAACAGTTTTGTAAAATTTACAAATCAGGGAAAGTAAAGGCTATTGGTATTGCAAATGTCCGTGAACGTCATTTGCTTGAGCTTGAACAAGCCGATGTAGAAGTAATGCCTCAGATTATTCAAGTAGAATGTCATCCATTTAGAACAGTAGGAGGCTTAAGAAAACTTTGCAACGAGAAGAATATTCAGCTTGAAGCATATACTGCGAACTGTGCAATGCTCCCTTTTGTCCGTGAAAATGCAGTGCTTAATGAGCTTGCTAAAAAATATAGAAAGAGTCTTACTCAGATAATTATGCGCTGGCATTTGCAGCAAGGGATAATTCCTATTTTTTCTTCCAACAATCCAAATCATATTAGCGAAAATATTGATGTTTTTAATTTTGAGCTAACTGAAGATGATATGAAGCGAATTTTTGATTTGAACATCGATTATAAATATCATCCAGAATCTGTAAACTGTCCGGGGTATTAAGATGAAAAAGAAACTGAAAATTTTTGTTGCAATATATACACTTGCCATGATAGGTGTGTTTTTCTTTTCTTGGAAAATAACTTTGCTAATGCTTGTTTTTTTATTTATGGGCTGTTTTTCTTGTGGTATATTGCTTTGTTTGAATAAAGTATATTTGAAAACAAATCATTGGAAAAATCAATTTTTGTTTACAAAGAATTTTATAAGTAATAACGGTTACAGAGATAATTTAGGAAGGAATCTTGATATTGTAAACTTGGGAAGCAATCCTGCGCTAAATGGATTTTTTTATGAAAAAGTTCGTGGGGCAAATTGGGCAACAGGTTCACAGGGATTCCCGATGGATTTTGAAATATTGAAATACTATCACAGTTATGTTAAAGAAGGCGGATATGTTCTTATCCCTATTATGCCTTTTTCTTCAATCTCAAATTTTCTTGAAACTTGTCCGCAATATTGGTCGGATAGCTATTATATGAAATTTGCTAAAATTTTGGATTGTGAGCAGGTAAATAAGTTGCCTAATTTTAGAAAAGTTTTATTGAAAATGAGGTTTCCACTTGTGTTTAATCCAAAATTAGCAATTTTTATTTTTCATGATGTTCCTGTAGATTCAAACTTGCTGATTAATGAACAGACTATGCAGGCTACAGAATTAGAATATGATGCAAAAAAATGGATAAAGAGTTGGAAAACAGAGTTCTGCGTTAAGGAATACAAAGACTTTTGGGGAGAAAAGTTTAAACCTTTTTTTGACTCTGGCGTAAATATGCTTTCAGAGATGATAGACTATTGTTTGTATAGAAATCTAAAACCAGTGCTTGTAACAATTCCAATGTCCTCATACTTGGCAAATGAGTTCACATTAGAGTTCAGGCAGAAAATGATTTACGATTTTGTAAACGCTGCGAATAAAAAGAATGTGAGATTTTTAGATTATATGTTTGATGATAGATTTTCTAATCCAGAATTATTTAATGGCAGCTTCTTTTTGAATATGAATGGACGCAAAATTTTTACTGATCAGGTTGCGAGGGATTTAGGAATACAAGATAAGTTATGATTGATAGAAATCTACTTCTGTGATACATTAAATATGTTCAGAGTTTGAATAATATTTATGGAGTGAAGAATGTCATACCGAAATGCAAATTATTGTGCTTTTTATGTAGATGAGCCCTTTTCTGAATCTAATTTAAGGGCAAATGCAACTCCGGACTTTTGTTATTATAATACGCTTCGTGCATGGAAGGGTGAAGATTCATCTTTCCCATTTATTGATGCACATAACAAGACATATCAGGTTCGTGATGGGAGTGACTGGGAAGGAACATTAAAGCCTCGTTTGCATCAACGATTGAATGAATCCAAAAATATTATACTTTTTCTTAGTTCTCATACAAAAAGCAGCAGGGCTTTGCGAGAGGAAATTGGATATGGCGTTGGTCAGTTAGAGCTGCCTGTTATTGTTGTTTATCCTGAATATGAATCAACAAAAGAAATCGAAGATAATTTTTCAGACATAGAAAAACTTTGGGAAAATATCCCTACATTTTGTACTTATAAAACAAAAGTTCCTGTCGCACATATTCCAATGAAAAAAGATGTATTGGAAAAAGCTTTGTCGGACAACGGTTTTACTGTACAAAGTCCGTATGAGGCAAAGGATTATAAGATAGACTAGAATGATTAAAAACGTAGTTTATTTAAAAAAAGTGTTCTCAAAACTTGTCGCAGTCATAATTTCGGCATTGTCAATCTTATTATCTGTTATCACCTTTATATTCCCGAATCTTACGGAAAATTGGGAATGTTGTATAATCGGGAAAGTTTTTATTCTTGTTCTTTGTTTTGCAGGGCTTTTCCTTATCATTTTTTTTATTTCATTGATTGCAACTAAATTAAAACGGAAAAACACAATTTGGCAAAAAGGCTGTAGAAGTGTTACTATTGTTTATGATGATATTTTTAAATTAAAAAGCAAAAAGAAAGATTCTAAAAAGAAATATATTGTTATTTCTGTAGATACACAGTTTATGACGCAGGTTGACGAAGATACTTTCAAAGTCAAAAATCCATGTGTTTCAATAAATACATTGCATGGTAAATTCATAAAGCAATTCTATGAAACGGAAAGTAAAGTAGCGGCTCTTGATTCCGAGATTTCTGAATATATTTCTCTAAAAGGCTATCAACCAGATTCTGCTCAAATGGCAAAATATCAGAATTCCTCAAAAAACAGGTATGAAATAGGTACTGTAGTGGAAGTTCAGCCAACTAATGATTCTCATTTTCTTTTGCTTGCAGTTTCGGAATTCGATGAAAATAACAATGCTCACTCTTCAAAAGAGTTCTTAGTAAAAAGTTTAGTGTCATTGTTAGAATTTTACAACAAAAACTGCCAGGGAAATGATTTGTATATCCCATTAATAGGAACTTCTTTATCTAGAATTGAATTGTCTGACGAGCAATCATTGCAAATAATTCGGGCGACAATTGAACAGAATTTGAACTATGTTCACGGAAATGTGAATATTGTCGTTTATGAAAAGAACAGAAGCTCTGTTTCTATTTTTTAGGAGCAAGAGGAATGATAGGTGGTTTTAACTTAGTCGGATTTGATAATTTTATTGAAGATTTGGAACAAATGCCAGCTTCGATAACTGCAAAAGATGTAGATTATACTCAGCTGTTCAAAGATTGTATTGTAAATGAAGCCATTGATGCACAAAAATTACAGGACGGAATCTTCCCTGTAAACGAGAACTACGATATATTTATTTCTCATTCGCATAATGATGAAAAATTGGCAATAAAGCTTAAGAACTGGATAGAAGCAAGACTTGGAATGACTTGTTTCTTGGACAAAGAAATCTGGGGTAGTGGAGATAAGATTTTAAGCCAGATTGATAGATTGTGTTGGAAGCCTGACAGAAAGGTTTATGATTATAATGAACGCAACCTTACAACTAGTTATGTTCATGTGATGCTTTGTAATGCCCTTATGCAAGCAATGGATAATTGTAAATTCGTTTTCTTTTTAACTACGCCGAGTTCAATAACACCAGAATCTGCACATGATAGTCCCCAGACACATTCGACATGGCTGTTTTATGAACTTAGTGTCTTGAAGTATATTCAGAAAGAGCCTGGCAGGATAAGAAAATCTTTTTCGCGTGGAAGGGAAAGTTTGCAAGAGGATATTCAGAACATTATGAACTATCCTGCTGTGGATTTGACTGCATTACCTGAATTGACCTTTGCTGATTTGGTGGATTTGAGCAATCTGGATGAAGGTGTATGCTTTGAAACGTTGCTTAACAGGTTAGGAGTTTGAATATGAGAATCGGAATACTGACATACTGGTGGGCAAGTGATAATTACGGGCAGCTTCTCCAGTGTTATGCCTTACAGAGATATCTTCGCGACTTGGGACATGAGGCGTTTATAATTCGGTACAATTATAATAATGAAGGAATTAGAATTAAGGTGCCTGTTTGGAAAAGAGCATTAAAGGCACTTAATCCTGTAATTTTCTATAAGTATTTTGAAAGAAAGATTTTGCGGAAAAGAATATTAGAAATAAATAAGGTTCGAGAATTTGATGTGTTCAGAAGTAAATATATTTCTCTTTCAAATGATTTTTATGCAAAATATGAAAATCTAAGAGTTGCCCCACCAGAAGCCGATGCCTATATAGTTGGAAGTGACCAGGTTTGGAATTTTTCTTTTGCTGATTTTTCCGGGGTAAAAAATGTTGTTCATGCCTATATGCTTGACTTGGGCAGAGAGAATGTAAAACGTCTTTCTTATGCTGCAAGTTGGGGTGTTTCTGCGATTTCGGATGATTTGAGAAAAGAAATAACCCCTCTTCTTAAAAAGTTTGATTATGTTTCTGTGCGTGAACAAAAAGGGCTTGATTTGTGCAAGCAATGCGGTGTGGATAATGCAGAATGGGTTTGTGACCCCACTCTGCTTTTGGATGCAGAGTCTTACAGGACGTTATATAGAGAAAATGAAATCCGCAAGCCGCAAAAAAAATACATTTTTGTTTACATGCTGAACAATCAGTATGAATTTAATCTGGATTCTATTTACAGGTTTGCAAAGGAAAGAAATCTTGATGTAATTTTTGTAACTGGAAATTATAAGGCAGAGAAACGTAAGCTTTTCTATGCTACAATACCGGAATGGCTTTATTTAATTGATAATGCTGAATATGTAATTTCAAATAGTTTTCACTGTGCGGTTTTCAGCATTTTGTTTAAGAAGCAGTTTGGAGTTGTTAAGCTTTCCGGCATACATTCAGGGATGAATACAAGACTTGATTCTTTATTTGATTTGTTCAGTATTTCTGAACGATATATTAGGGATGATGATTTTTCGATTTTGGATGCTTCTTATGAACCAAAAAGAAAAGTTATAGAAAATCATTTTATGGAGAAGCTGAACAATGCCCAAAATTAGTATTGTAGTACCTGTTTATAATTGTGAGAAATATATAAATAGATGTTTGGACTCTATTGCAGCCCAAACTTTTACAGAATTTGAATGTATTGTTATTGATGACGGAAGTACGGATAACAGTCCTGTCATCATTGATAAATACCCAATCCATGACCAAAGGTTTACTGTAATTCATCAGACTAATGGCGGCGTTTCTGTGGCTAGAAATGCCGGATTGGAAAAATGTTCTTGCGACTGGTGTGCATTTGTAGACAGCGATGACTGGCTTGAGCCGTGTATGCTAGAAGAAATGTATGATACTGTACAATTGACAGGGGGGGGGTATGATATGATACTGTGTAAGATACAAGATACTGCTGAAATAAAGGTCTACTCTCTTGACAGTTCTTATTTGTACTCAAACGGTAAATATGGGTTGTGTTACCAGTCCGCTTGTGGGAAGTTATACCGCAGGGCGGTTATAACTTCCCACAAGCTCAGCTTTCCAACTGGAGTCCGCTTGGGGGAAGATACTTTTTTCACTTTCACGTTTTTAACACATAGTCCCAAAACTTATTTTGTTAATAAACCTTTGTATCATTATTTTAATGACCGCTCCGATTCTGCTGTAAACAGCATAAGCTATGACAGTGCATATTCGGCTCGAAAAAGTTTTACGCTGCTCAGTGATTATATCAATGAAAATAATTGTATGAAACGTTTTGAAAAGACTCTTTTTGATATGAAACTTTGGGTAAAGAATTTGTTTGTCGACCAAATGAACCCATCTGATTCTAGAGAATGGAGAAAAACTTTTCCTGAATTGAATAAAAAACTACTTGTATATAAAGGTCATGGGATAAAAAGATGTATTTTGTATTTCTTACTTGTGACAAGAATTTATGATATTTTTAAACCTATTATGGTAGCATATAAAAATAGAAAGAAATAGGAGAATTTGAATAATGAAAAAGATTTTGTTCATATACGGTACACGACCAGAAGCAATCAAAATGGCACCGCTCGTAAAAGAATTTCAAAAATATCCAGAGGATTTTAAGGTGGTTGTATGTCTAACAGGGCAGCACCGTCAGATGCTTGATCAGATAAATGCTTTCTTTGGAATTAAAGGCGACTATGATTTGAACCTGATGAAGCCGAATCAGACATTGTTTGATATTGTTTCGGGGTGTTTGCTTGGCTTAAAAGATATTCTTGTAAACGAAAAACCGGATTTAGTTTTTGTTCAAGGAGATACATCTACTGTATTAGCTGGGGCTTTGGCTTCATATTTCTGCAAAGTTCCTGTGGCGCACTTGGAAGCCGGTTTGCGAAGCGGAGATAAATATTCTCCATTTCCGGAAGAAGGAAACAGAATCCTTACAGGTCATATTGCGGACTGGCACTTTGCACCTACAGACAGGGCTGTGGAAAACCTGAAATCTGAAGGTGTTACTAAGAATGTTTGCAAGGTAGGAAATACTGTAATTGATGCCCTGCATCTTGGTCTGGACTTGATTAAAAAGTCAGATGAAAAGGTTTATAAAGACTTTTTCAGTTTCCTTGATTTTTCAAAGAAAGTAATTTTAGTTACTGGTCATAGGCGTGAAAGTTTCGGCGACGGTTTTGAGCATATCTGTAAAGCAATTGCACACATTGCTGATAATCACAGTGATGTTCAGCTTGTTTATCCTATGCACTTTAATCCGAATGTGCGAGAGCCTGTAATGAAATATCTTTCCGGTAAGCCTAACGTTCATCTGATTGAACCGCTTGATTACCCATATCTTATATGGCTCATGGAAAAATGTTTCTTTGTGCTTACTGATTCGGGAGGAATACAGGAGGAAGCACCTGCTCTTGGAAAGCCTGTCCTGGTTATGCGTGATGTTACAGAACGACAAGAGGGTGTGGAAGCTGGAACTGCAAAACTGGTTGGTACAAATTATGATGCGATTGTCAGCAATGTGGAGCTTTTGCTTGGTAATGCAGATGAATACGCAAAAATGGCAAATGCTGTTAATCCTTATGGGGATGGAACTACTAGCAAGCAGATTGTAGATATTTTGAGGAAAGCATTATGAGAATTTTGTATTTGATGCACGTTGATTGGAATTGGATAAAGCAGAGACCTCATTTTATTGCGGAAGAGCTGGCGAAAAACGGTAATAAAGTTGATATTATTTTCAAAAAACAGTATGTAAAAAATAATCTCGTAGATAACGGAACTTTCAATGGCTCAATACGTCCAATACCGAGTTTGCGAGGTGGCGATAGATTTAAAATTATTCAAATATTTAATCGTCTAATTTACTTGCTTTTTTTACGTACTATAAAAACACAAAAATATGATTATGTTTTTGTGTCTCATCCATTATTGTTTTCTGATTGTATAAAGTCAAAAATTATTTATGACTGCATGGATGATTATGCAGCTTTTTCAAAATCTTTGGAATCTGATTATCACAGAAATACATTGTTAAATTTTGAGTTAAAATTATCAAAGAAAGCTGAACTTGTTGTTTTCTCTTCAGATTACTTGCGTTGTGCTGTTAGAAACAGATATGGCAATATTTTCAAAAATTCTGTAGTTGTAAACAATGCTATAAATATGCCAACTAATTCAATAGTGTTTAGTGAAAAAAAAGTTACTGATACTATTAATTTGACATATATCGGGACAATTTCCAATTGGTTTGATTTTGAAGTCTTAAAAAAAGTAAAAGAAACTTATAAATCAAAAAAAATTATAGTTAATATGTATGGACCTTGCGAAACTAAGAAAATTGAAATAGAGGATTTTAATTTCTTAGGTCCAATTAATCATGATAAAATTTTTAATGTAATGATGGATTCTGATATACTTATTATGCCTTTTGTTTTAACAGAATTAATCAAATCGGTAAATCCTGTTAAGTTATATGAATATATTTATTCAGGAAAACCAATAATTACTTTAAAATATGGGGAAACAGAGAAATTTTCTGATTATGTATATCTATATGAACCAGGTAACGCTGAAAGTTTCATAGAACAGTTAAATTTGATTGCATCCAATAATTATAAAGGAAAAGTTAGTATTGAAACTGCAATTGAATATGTGAAACATAATACATGGGAATGTAGAATATCGGAAATTCAAAAATATATGGAAGAATAATGTAAAATGGACGTTTCAATAATCATTGTTAATTATAATACAAAAGATCTCTTGCGCAATTGCTTGTGTTCTGTACTTAAAAAAACAACAGGGCTTATTTATGAAGTTATTGTAAGTGACAATGGTAGCACAGACGGTTCAATTGAAATGCTGAAAAAGGACTTTCCGAATGTTGTTTTAGTAGAAAACAATGCTAATTTAGGATTTGGTGTTGCAAACAACAGAGGTCTTGCCATTGCAAAGGGTAAGTATGTTTTTTATTTAAATAGTGACACAATACTTTTGAATAATGCTGTTAAAGAATTCTATGATTATTGGAAAATAAATAATGAAAAAGAACATTTTGGTGTTTTAGGTACTATGTTGCTTGATAAAGATGGAAAATTTAATACATCTTATGGAAATCTTCCTATAGCAAAAAAGGAAATAAAGTATTTGCGAAATTGTTTTTTATCATCAGTTTACATAAAATTTTTTTATTCAAAATTCAAGCCAGTGAATCATATAGCTGAATATTATGGTGAAGTTGGATATGTGATGGGGGCAGATTTGTTTATGAAAAATGATGAGTTTGCTAGATTTGATGAGCGGTATTTTATGTTTTATGAAGAATCTGATATGCAATATAAGTTGCAGCGTGCTGGTAAAAAAAGTTTTATAATACGAAATCCTAAAATAATTCATTTGGAAGGCGGTTCTGACAATCGTAATCGTTTTATTTATAATTTCAGAAAGCTTACTTCTATTTATTATTGGGAATCTTGTATTTTATACTTAAACAAAAATCTGAATGCCTATAATGCTTCAAAAAAAATTTATTCCATGCTAAGAGTGATTTATCTGTTGCCGTGGAATATTAGCAAATATAAATTTGCTGTCAGCAGATTCAGAAAAGCCTTGGAGAAAGTTTGATGTACGTTCTTCTTTTTATTGTTGTAGCATTTGTGTTGTGTTGTGGACGATATAGAGTTTCTCAGAATTTCTACGAGAATGCACTTTCCAAAAAATTTGGGGAATATATATTTGTTGCTTTTCTGTTTATTGTAACATTATCTCGATACAATGTGGGTCATGATTATCATACATATTATGAGTATCTTACTGGTAATAGCATTTGGGCGGAGCAGTTTTTTGAACCTATTCCTAGGTATGTGTTAATTCTTGCAAAGTTACTTAGCTCACCATTTCTTTTTTTTGCAATTATGAATTCTCTTATTTTAATATTTGTTTTAAAAGCAATTCATGAAGAATCTGATAATGAGTTTGAATCCCTTTGTATTTTCTTAACATTGTTCTATCTGGAAACTTTGTCTATAGTAAGACAATGGCTAGGAGTTGCGTTAGTTTTTTATGGATTCCGCTATATAAGGCAAAGGAAATTTTTCCATTATCTTGTGATGGTAATTTTGGCTACCATGTGTCATTATAGTGCAATTCTTTCTATTGCCATTTATTTTATTTATAATTATATAAATGCAAAAATAAGTATTATACTCTGTATAGGAAGTATGATTTTTGGAAATAGAATACTTAGTATTTTGTTATCTTTCCCATTTCTTTCAAGTTATAGCCATTATTTTGAAGTTCTTTATATACAAGGCGGTACAAAATCTATTTTAATTTGGTACATGATGTTCGTTTTTTCTCTACTTGTCTATTTAAAAGTAAAAAACAGAAAGGATATTGAAAAATTATTTTCAGTAGTTTGCTATTCGATTATTTTTCCAATTTTACTTGGACCAAGTATAGGGCGTAGGTTATCTGATTATTTTACTGTTTATTACATTTACCTTTTGCCTCTTTGCTTTAATAAAATCAAGGCTTATGGTTTAAGACGCTTTTTTATGCTTCCTTTTTATATGTATCATACGATGTTTTTGATTGTAGATTCGCGTAATGACAGGGGCTTTGCGGACTGGACTTGGTATTTCCTTAAAGATAGTCTAAGTAGCCTAACAACATGGGGGGGGACGAAAGTATAGTGTAAATAATAAAAAAAGGGGTGCTTTTTATGCGTAAAATATTAAGCACCTTGTATTTTTTAACTGCGCTGGTTTCTATAGTTTTATATCCACGAATTCACGGATTGCAATTGGTGCAGTATGGCTTGCTTTCAATTATTATGATGATTTTTGGAATTTTATCATTACATGGCTTAAAACTCTCTAGAGATGAACTTACACTTGCATTTTTTACTTTTATTTTTGGGGCTTGTTCAATGATTGGTGCAGTGTTTTCTGGAGGGGCAAGTGGAATCCTGACGGCAATTGTTTTTTTGATTAGTTTTATAATTACGCTAACATCTGTAAAGTATGGGCTTAACAATCAGCTTTTGAAAGGTTTCTTTTTTTGTGCTGTATTCAGTTCCTTGTATATAATTATAGATGCCGTTCAGTTCTATTTGATAACAAGAGAACCCCTTATTTGGATTTTAATACCTATTACGAGAGATCCAGAAATTATTGGTCGTCCTCATCCTTTTTTGAATTTAATTGGAGTTTTTGGACTGCCCTTGTACCGCCCATGTGGATTTTCTCCCGATCCAGGATGTTCAGTTACAGCTATAACACTTGCCTATGTTTTATATAAAGAGAACATAATTAAGATGAGAAAAAGAAGAATATACGATATTGTTGTTTTTTCAGCAATTATTGTATCTGTTTCAAAAACTTCAATATTTTCACTTCTTATGTATTTTATTATAAAGAAAATTCCTAACTATTATTTGCCACAGAAAGGCAAGAAAATCAATTTTCTTGTTCTAATCGGTATTTTAGAATTTTTGGCTCTTTTTGCGATTGGTCTAGTAACCCCATATACAGGCGAAGGAAATGAACGTCATTTAAAATATTTTGCCTCTCTAATTTATGCTCCAACTGCGAATCCTATAAATTTCCTTTTTGGTTATGGTTTTACTAATACTGGAATCTTTTTTGACCGATATGTGCCGTGGATTAGTTCTATTGGCGAATTTAAACTTGTAGGACACGTTTGTGAATCGACTTTAACAAATATTTTTCTTTATGGTGGTTTTCTAGGAAGCTTCTTTTGGATTTATTTATTTTATGTGATTTATAAGTCTAATAATCCAAAATATCTTATAGTTTTAGACATTATTATATTTCTGTCATTTGGATATACAATTAACGGTGCTTGGCTATTTTTTGTATTATTTTCTCTATGCTTAAAATCTCTTACAACATATAAAGAATATACTCTTTTAAGGTGAGGTAAAAAATGAAAATAGAACTTATTGAGGCTAATATGACTGGATTGCAACATGCATATCCAAACGGCATATATACACGTATTTTTTCAAAAATTGCAGGCGAAGGGAATCTTACTTTACATTGTTCACCGGAGCACTATCCGAATTTGAATGTTGAAGATTTAAATTTGAACACAGAGTATTTGAAAGTTCTAAAACCTGGAACAAGGCGAATTCAAAAATTTTTTTTGGAATATAAACAGACAATGAAGATTATTGAAAATACAGATTCTGATTTGATAATCTTCTTAAGTTCATTTCCAAATGTGCAATTTTTTCATACACTAGCTCATAAGAAATTTGCAAATAAGAAAGTAATAATTATGACGCATGGAGAAGCTGAAGGATTAGTTTTACCTGGAAGAAAATGGAAATTCTGGTCATATCCTTTTTGGATTACTCTTTGTTATAAATTAAAACTTCCAGAAAATATGTTCCGAATTGTTTTAGGAGAATCAATTCTTGAGAATATGAGAGCTTTTTCAGAAAGTAATCATATATATTATATTGATCAGCCACGAGATAATTTTAAATCAGAAAATAAAATTCTTCCGATGAAAAAGGAAAATATTTTTGCTTTTATCGGTAATTGTTTATACAAAAAGGGGGGGGCGGCTTTTGTAAAAGCTGCGGAATTTAATTCCCCTGATTCTAAATCAAAATTTGAGATTATTGGAGCATATGATTTAAATGAACATTTGAGTTCTTTAAAATTGACATTGTTAAGTAAACCTCACGAAATGATTCCAAGAAAAATATTTAATGAAGCATTGGAAAATATTACATATGCGTGTTTTCCTTATCCTAATGACACATATAAATTTACTGCCAGTGGAGCCGTGCTTGATGCAATAATCTATCTTAAACCTATTATTTATATTAAAAATGATTATTTTGATGGAATATTTAAGAATGCTGGTGACATTGGATATAGGTGTGAAGATGAGAAAGAGTTTATTGAAACAATAAAACGTCTTGATGAAACGCCGGATACCAAACGGTATTCTGAACAAGTAGCTAATCTTAAACAACTGCAAAATAAATTCGCTATTGAAAATGTCGAAATGCAGCTTAATGATATTATTCAGTCTGTTATGAATAGTAAAACTTTATAAAAATATGTTCAAATATTGAATAATATTTGTTGTTTTATTGTAAAATTGTGATGTAGTATTACTAGGAGTTTTTGAATGATTATTACACAAACACCTTTCCGCATGAGCTTTTTCGGCGGTGGAACAGATTTTAATGGATTTTTCAATGAACACGGTGGAGCCGTACTCAGTACGACATTTGACAAATATGCTTACGTAACAGTACGCCACCTGCCGCCTTTTTTCGATTATAAAACACACCTTACTTACTCAAAAGAAGAAAAGGTAAATGAAAATTCCCAAATTATGCACCCTGCAATCCGTAATGCAATGGAATGGCTTGATATGCATGATATTCGAATGACTTATGAAGCTGATCTTCCAGCGCGTTCAGGATTGGGAACTTCTTCTTCTTTTGCTGTCGGAATGCTCAGTGCATTCTACGCACTTAAGGGAAAATATGCAGACAAACGCAAGCTTGCAGATGACGCGATTTATTTGGAGCGCGAACTTTGCAAGGAAGCAGGCGGAATCCAAGACCAGATTGCAGCTTCTTTCGGAGGCTTCAATAGAATTAACTTTTCACGCGACGGCTATAGCGTAAATCCTGTAGTTATTTCACCGGAACGCAAAAAGGAGCTCAACGATCACCTTATGTTATTCTTTACAGGTTTCAGTCGCTTTTCGTCAGACATTCAGAAAGGTACTGAAAAATCAATGAAGGATAAAACTCAGCAGCTTATTGAAATGTACCACCTGGTAGACGATGCTGAAAAAATTCTTACAGATAAAAATACATCTTTGGACGAATTCGGAAAGCTTCTTGACTATACATGGAAGCTTAAGAGAGGTATTTCTTCTGGAATTTCTACTGGTTCTATCGACGAACAGTATGACAAGGCTATTAAGGCTGGAGCTCTTGGTGGAAAGCTTCTTGGAGCCGGTGGTGGCGGCTTCCTTCTTTTCTATGTTCCAAAAGAAAAACAGGAAACAGTTAAGAAGGCTCTTGAAGGCCAAATGTATGTTCCATTCAAATTCGAAAACGAAGGAACAAAAATCATTTACTACGGATCTGAAGAGTACACAAAATAAATTACAGTGAGGATAATATGAAATACATAGACCAGTTGATTGAACGCTATCCAAGCCTTAGCGTTTGCAAAAAAGATATTGAAGATGCAGCAAAAGCAATGATTGAATCCTTCAAAAACGGAGGAAAGCTTTTAGTTGCAGGTAACGGCGGTTCATGTGCAGACAGCGACCACATTACAGGAGAACTCTTAAAATCCTTCTGCAAAAAACGTACTCCTTCAGCTGATTTTATCAATCAGATTAAGGCAATTGACGCAGATACAGGTGCTTATCTTGCTGACAAACTACAGGGTTCTCTTCCAGCAATCGCACTTACAAATAACACAGCCCTTATGACAGCAAGCCTTAACGACGTGGACGGAAATGTTATGTTTGCCCAGCAGGTAAACGGCTATGGCGTAAAAGGCGATATTTTCCTCGGAATTTCTACTTCAGGTAACTCAAAGGATATCGTTTATCCGACAGTTGTTGCAAAGGCAAAAGGACTTAAGACAATAGCTCTTACAGGAAAGAACGGCGGAAAACTTAAAGAACTTGCTGATATCTGTATCATCGTTCCTCAGAACGAAACCTTTATGATTCAGGAACTTCACCTTCCTGTATACCACGCCCTCTGCCTTGAAATAGAAGAAGCCTTTTGGGCTGAGTAATTTAGCGGAGTCTTAACGATGAAAGTTATTATTATGGCAGGTGGTATGGGAACCCGCATTCAGTCGGTTCGTGCCGATGTTCCAAAGCCTATGATTGAAATCTGCGGAAAACCTATTCTGCAGTATCAGATTGAAAACCTCAAAGCCTGCGGTCTGATTGATATTACAATTGGTGTAGGCCACCTTGGACACGTAATCAAAGAATATTTTGATGATGGTTCAAAATTCGGAGTAAATATCAATTATTTTACAGAAGACCATCCGCTTGGAACTGCCGGAGCACTTTTCAAAATGCTGGACGGACGTGCCTGCGCCGATGTTCAGTCTACAACCGTACTTGATGAAGATTTTCTTCTTTTGTGCGGCGACGTAATTTTTGACATCGACTTCAACCGCTTTATTGCATTCCATAAGGAACATAAAGCCTGGGCAAGCCTTATGGCTCACCCGAACGGACATCCTTATGACTCATCGCTTTTAGTAACAGAAGTTCTTCCACCTGACCAGGCTGGCGGACTTCCTGTGAATACCCACAGGGTTATTAAGTGGATGGCAAAAGAAGATGAAAGAACTTACTATAAAAATCTTGTGAATGCAGGTCTTCAGCTTATTTCGCCGGAACTACTTCGCGAAACAATGAAAAGCTTTGTTCCGCGTCATCCTGAAACTCCTGATAAAATTGACCTTGACCGCGATGTTCTTAAACCTAACATTAAGTCAGGAAAGATTTTTGCCTACGAAACTCCGGAATACATCAAGGATATGGGAACTCCAGACCGCTACTATGAAACAGAAGCTGACATAAAATCTGGAAAAGTTCACGCAAGAAACCTTAGCCAAAAGCAAAAGGCTATCTTTCTTGACCGTGATGGAACAATAAATAAAGCAAATGGATTCATAACAAAGCCTGAACAGTTTGTTCTTATTCCAGGTGCCTCAGAGGCAATTAAAAAAATCAATAAATCCGGATACTTGGTAATTGTCGTTACAAACCAGCCTGTTATTGCACGTGGTGACTGCACTTTTGAAGAGCTTGCAGAAATCCACGCAAAAATGGAAACAGAACTTGGAAAAGATGGCGCTTTTATTGATGGGCTTTATTTCTGTCCTCATCATACGGATAAGGGGTTCCTCGGAGAACGTCCAGAGTACAAATGTGACTGCGACTGCCGTAAGCCAAAAGCAGGTCTTTTCCAAATGGCTGCCAAAGATTTTAACATCGATTTTGCCCAGTCTTATATGATTGGTGACAGCCCTAAAGATGTAGAAGCCGGAAATAATGCAGGTTGTAAAGAAAGTATTTTATTAAAAGAAAAGACTTTAAATCAAATTTTGGAGACAATACTATAATGACATTTTCAATTCTTCAAGCGGTTTATAAAAATGATTCCCCTATTTTTTTGAATGAATGTTTATCATCCATAAAAGACAGTACCATACAGCCTGCAAAAATAATTTTAGGAGATTTTATGCCTCAAGTTTCTATAATAATGCCATGCCATAATGGTGCCAAATATTTATCTTTTGCAATAGAATCTGTAATATCTCAAACTTTTACTAATTGGGAATTGTTAATTATTGATGATGACTCAAACGATACCTCTATTGAAGTAATTGAAAAATATTGTGCTAAGGATAAACGAATTAAATTAATACTGAATAAGAATTCCTCTGGACTTCCTGCTACACCAAGAAATATTGGTATTAATAATGCTACAGGGCGTTATATTGCATTTCTTGATTGTGATGATATGTGGTGTTCGTCAAAATTAGAAAATCAAATAGTATTATTTAATGATGATAAAGTTGCTGTTGTATATTCCTTTTATAAAAAAATGAATAGTGAAGGTGAAATTAAAAATAAAATTGTAAAGTCTCCTGTACAGGTAAATTATAGACAACTTTTGAAAGGTGACTGCATTGGGAATTTGACAGGAATATATGATACTTTTAAAGTTGGGAAAGTTTTTCAAAAAGAAATACATGCAGAAGACTATCTCATGTGGCTAGAGATTTTAAAGAAAGATTTTATTGCGAAGAATACTAATACAGTTGAGGCTTATTATAGGATTTTATCAAATTCTACAAGTGCAAACAAAATTAAGTCTGCTATGTGGAATTGGAACATTTATAGGAAAGAGTTGAGATTTCCTTTATTTGTAGCGATTTATTATTTCTTAGTATATGCGATTAAAGCAACAATTAAACTTTATAAGTAGGAGATTTTCTGAAAGGCATTATTTTAGCCGGTGGGTCTGGCACACGTTTATATCCAATTACAAAAGCAGTATCAAAACAGATATTACCAATTTATGACAAACCAATGATTTATTATCCATTGTCTTGCCTTATGCTTGCGGAAAGTTTCAAGATAGTTGTCGCATAAAAATATAACATTATGCGGATTTTTTTGCAGAATTTAATACTTCAATTTCAGATATTTTGTATTGTCGGATTTTTGAAGACCAGCGTAGCGGAT
>JGI24502J29692_10040894_pt1 | contig 24959 bp, 13 predicted proteins | sample BioPla3RNA1_FD_29692 | JGI IMG/M metagenome (IMG submission 29692)
TCTGCCACGGAGTGGACTTGCTGTGCTGGAAACATGTGTCTCCCTGGGTGACTGTGAGCGGGTCCTATTTGAGAGATTAAGAAAAGTCAAGTTCATCGGTGAAGTAGAACTTTCCTCTGCAGACCTCCAAAAACTAACGAACCTCATTGCCACTGAACTTGCTCCTAATCCTAAGCGCGGTCTCCGGTTGCTTAAGCAGAAAGCACCCGCAAGTATTGCCGCATTTCTTGTGTGGCAAGGTATCATGGAATACAAGGAAGGCGACTACTGGACGCCGGCGCTTCAGGCTATCGGACTTGAGGAAACCAGGTGGCAGCAGGAGCTTGGCAAAGCCTTTATCAAGTTCCTGCGCCGCATGGACATGCCCGTATTCCCTATTGAAGGCGCTTTGCGTTTTGTTACTCCCATCCTGCTTCATGGTGGTATCCCTCAAAAGTGTCTGGATCAGTTCTTTGATGATGTCATTATGGATATGTTAGAGTTTAAACTTGTCACAGGCGATGACATTACCGACCACCTCAACTCGCTCAGGGAAGATGAGAAAACACGGGTTGCGCTAGAGAAAGAGCTCGAGATTCTTAAGGAAAAAGAATCAGACTGCCGAAAAGGATTAGAAGACCTTGCTTCGCTCATTAACTTGCGACAACAAACCGCAAAAGTCGAGGAGACTATTGATGCGTCCCCTGATTGGCGTCAAATCCCGGAAGACTATGAGACTTACCGCCTTGAAAAACTACGAGAGCTAGAAGACATCAATGGGCAGATTTCAGAGCTTCAAAGGGAAGAGCAGCTTTATCGAGATAAAGTGTCTGCTTTCACCCCGCAGCATGATGCAGTCATCCAGGCCGGCCCGATGATTTGTGCTATCCGCCCTGAACTTCCACAGATCCTTTGTGATAAGTCAGAGCTTGAGTCTCTTCTGTCAGATGAGGCTAAGTGCGTAGAAACGTTAAAGGGTTACATAAGAGACGGAAGAGACGGGCAGAGCGAGAGGCTCTTTGAGCGCAGCTCTATTAGTGGTTTATCAGAGTTTTCTCCAGTTGCTGTAGGTGCTTTGAACGCTGTAGCTGACGTCTTAAGTGAACTTGATGCCGTGAAAGCCAGCACATCTAAGGTGCGCGATGAAATAAGCCAGATGACCTTCGAACCTCAGGAGCCCCACGACATACTCTGGGTAGGATCAGCTTCTCTTCTGGCAGCGTTACTCATATGGCTTATACCAACCTATTCACCTTTAAGGTTAGGAGTCGCCGCTGCCCTTGCTTTGTTGGGATGTTTTTCTGTCATCTTGGGCCTTCGCGAAAACGACAGAGTATCCACAGATAACAAGCAGCGCAAAGCATGCTACGATGCGACCCTTGAGGAAGTGTTGAAAATGCAGTCCATGATTGAGGACTGCGAAAACAAACTAAGGCCATTAGTTGACACTGTCACTTCATACTGCAAGCTTCTTAAGCGAAAAAGGGAGCTCGTGGAATCGATCGCTAAGTGGGAGCATAGACTCGATAGCGTTCTGTTACAGGTAGGACTTCCCGGGCTCAAAAGCAAGGCTGATGAACAAAGCGAAAACAAAAGAGGATCGGAAGTTCAAAACGAAGAGGAAAGCCTGGGCGAGACTAAGAGTTTTAAGGCTAAGTTCAAGATAGAAGACCTCTGTGACGAAGATTCCCTTCAACGAGCCGTAGAACCCCTAACAAGCTCTCTCGATGATGCTATTCAACGAAGTGAGGACAGCAGAAATGCCAAGGAGCATCTGGAAAGATGTGTTCTGCCCCAGCTCTCTGAGCTCCGGACGAAATCAGCCGATATCAAGGCTCATATCGAAGAACTCGATAGTGCCGTAGCCAGGTTAGGCAATGGATCTTTCGAAGCCGGTCTAGAGGAGCTTAAGGCCAAATATGAAGTCCTTCGGAGACTCGCTAAAGCCAAGGTCGATATGTCGAGGATACGACAGAGCATCCGTGAACTGATGCAGACCATCCCGGGGTTGATAGATGCAGAGATGGACTCAATCGATGATTTACTGCGTTTACGCGATGCAAGACGCAAAGACCTCAAAGAGCTGGAGCTTTCGATAGAGGATACGGAATCCAAGCTTCAGGACTACCCTCCGGCATACCCATACACAGACGAACCTGTGCAAAGGTTTGTCATCTATGGTGAAGACTGGGCCAAAAAGTGGATTACCGGAGCTGTAGAAATGCTCGAGCTTACCCGGGAGAAAGGGGATATTCCGGAAGGCTGCATGTCAGGCCTGCCGTCTAGGGTGGTCCAGGGGTTCAGGGAATGGTGGGAATCGCGGAAAACCGTCCCGGAACACGAAAGATTCTCACATGAGGCTTCAAGAGAACGCCTTCCTGCGCCTAAGATCATGCTTGACTCAATCAATGGAGATATAAAGATAGTCATTGATTCTCTGAGGTTTAGACTTGAGCAAGCCGATAACGTCCGGTCTGCATCATTGGTCCTCACATCTTCAGCTTATCCCGGATGGTCAAAGACGATACCGTTAGAGCTTAGGCGAACCAGAATTCCGGGGCTTGTGGAGACCGACGCGGTCGAATATGCTTTACAGATACTGGATGAAGTCTGCCAGGAGGCAGCCTCCACACATGAGGGTTACGACTCAAGTAGTGTATCCCCGATTGCCACATGTTTGCCCGGCCTTGCCAAGAGTTATGAGGTTTCCTTGGTTATCGGAGATCATCGCCAAAAGACTTGGAGTGTAGAGGTGTTTGACGATGCATCTCCGTGCCTTATCTTTCATGAGGATGGAAAGCTTATTGAGTCGAGAAGACTCCCGAGAGCCAGGGTGTGGTTTGTATTGCCATCAGGGTGGGGGTTCACTAAGATGTTGCGGATAGTCGAAGATGCTACGCCGCCTTACCTTTTAGATGCTTGCCGCATTTACCTTATTGACCTTGCTCTTTTGGACTCAGATAAGCTGGTTGTAGGCGACGGCAGCGGAAAGGAATTCGAGTTCAGGATAGAGAGTTCGAGGCTGTCTGAGCCTCGCCTTGAAGGCGGTAGACTTATCCCTGGTGTATTGATAGACGGTAATCCGCTCTACATAGGAGGGCCTCCATGCCTTGAGATCCCATTCTCAGACGATAGGCGAACAGACACCTGGGATGTGCTTATACGTTATGGCGATGAGCCCCTGTCTGAGTCTAAAAGATTCACACTGCGTGAGAGCCTTCAAATGACCGGGGTTGTGGCTCAAGATGACAGGATCAGAATAGATCTTAAGCTCCCTGGCCTTCTGGGGCCTGATCCTATCGGACAATACACAGTCTACGTAAGACAAAAAGACAGGAGAAGGCTGAAAGCTTCGTTTACATTTACTGTAGTCCCCGATTTTTCGTATGCATTCGAGCCATCCGTTGTATTCCCTGTAGAAGATGACAGCTCCGAGGTCAAGCTCTTGGTCAGTACGTTTGAAGGAGCCAAGTTCAGTGTATTCTCGCCGGCCCGAATCCTTTCCGGGGAAGAAAATGACTACCGGTTCCTCGTGAAGCCTTCAGAGGATACTGTAGCAGGAAAGCTTTCTTTTGCGTCCTCTGATGGTAGGTTTTTGGAATTGCCTGTTCGGATTGATGTGCCGAAGGTGAAGTGGTGTTTGAGGGAGAGGATGGAAGAACGCGGAACAGATTGGTCAGGCAATGTCCAGGATGTGTTTATCGGCGACTTAAGCTCATCACAGCAACTCGTCTTGCAGCTGGATGTGCCTAGAGATGTCACTGAGGTCCGGCTTTCGCTGGGTGATAAACAGACTGCCAGGAGACCTGTAAAGGACGGAAAGGCCCAAATCGATCTGATGCAGTTTATGGATACGTTAAGAGCAGGCGGATCTGTAGGCGAGATCTCAGGACAAGCATTTGATGCATCTGGAAAAGTAGTGGGGGAAGGAGCTATTCTCCGCTTGCGCTGGCGTTGGGAAGTCATTGGCTTTAGCTGTGAAAAGAAGAACCGCTTCGGAGTATGGCATCTTGAGTTCAAGTGGAAAGAGGAGGGACGTGTCCAAAACAGGGTTCTTCGTATGTGGCGAATGGATAAGCCGTGGCAACCACCGGTTGAATGGCGGATCCCAAGCGGCCAAACGCACCTGGGTCTTACTGCCGACGAAGGCCGGCTTCCGCAAGGAGCGTATCTTGTCCAGTTTGATACATTTGACAAATGGTCGTCGGCAAGCCAAGAGCCTCGGTTCCCTTCAGATGAATGCAATACGTTCATCGTCCACCTTTACCGTGAAGCTCCCTACATCGAAAACTGGAGTGTTCGATGGAACCATGAATCTCGGGCGGATTCTGGTTACGCCGCAGAGATTACAGGTAGTGCGGTCAACGTCTCTCCTGGAACGAAGGTTAAAGCAATACTTTTAGGCATCAGGCAGGGTATGGCTTGCTGCTGGAAGGGGCATGCGGTTGTTGACTCTGCCGGGCGATTTATGATTCGTATTCAAGATGAACGTGAGGACGAGAAAACACAGGCGAATGAGCGTCGAGCCAGGCGTCAAGATGACGTCAAGAAGAGGTACACCATTAAGAACTCAGCCCGCTGGATAGGGATCGTCGTGGAAAGCGATCCTGTGACACATCTTTTCGCAATACTCCCTGAGCCCGCGCAGGTTGAATGGTGGTTTGCGCCGAAATCCCCATCCCCAGCTCACCTGGAATGGCCTTATCTGAGACAAGCCCGAAAAGCCTTCATAGTCCAGCGTGCATCAGAGTTGCCAGGGCTTCTAATGGATACTCTGCGCGTTGACTTTCCGATCCCTGAGCGTAATCCAATCGTAAGGATTCGATGTGAGGAAGGCTCTCTCGACCACCCGGATCTTTCAGATGAGGATAGCAAGAGAGTAATCAAGGCATGGCTCGAAGATGACGAAAGCGTTGATGTGAGTGTTCTGATCGGAACAGAAAAAGACAAGACGACAATAAGGTGGACAAGTTCGAGGGAGTCTTTACAGATCGCACTTAAGACAGGGCGAGTGTATTGCAGCGCATGCAACAAGCTTGTTGAAGACCAAGCTACGTGGGATAAACATCATTATCCAAAATGTAAAACGCTTTATCCGAAGAAACAAGTTGTCAAGGCATCACTGCTTCTAGTAGATGAGCCTATGACAGATCTGTTTTGCCGCTTCAAAGCCTACGCTTTATCTGGGAACTACCCTCTAACCCTACACGCAAAGCCCAGCCATGGGAGGCTACCCATTGAGTTGTTAACAGGAGACGACATCGACTCTTTGACTAAGCTTACAAGACTCCTTGTTTCGTTGGAGGAGGAGTTGGTATCAGCGTTATCAGGGAGTGAAAGTATAAATGAGCATGAATCCCATTGATGCCACGCGTGATATCCGAAGAAGCTACCTCAATTACCTTGCCACCACATTCAGGTTCAAGGATCCTGTCCTTCAAGAGCAATTTGTGAATGCACTAGAGGAGCCGGGACGGTTTGTCAAGGAGCCGATACTTGAGGCGACACCTGCGTTTGCAACAGGCTCATCCATAGCAGAGATGGTGCGAGAAGGGGTCCTTTCAAAGCGGTTTCTCGAGCTTGATACGGAGTGCCTGCCGCCCGAAAGAACGCTCTATATACACCAGGAAACCGCTGTGAGGAAGCTGGTTCAAAAGGGACGGAACATCGTTGTGGCAACTGGGACAGGCAGCGGTAAGACGGAAGCATTTCTCATCCCCATCTTAAACCACCTGTTCCAAGAAGATGAAAGAGGGAAGCTTAGCCCGGGCGTACGTGCTCTTCTTCTATATCCCATGAACGTCCTTGCCAACGACCAACTGGCAAGGCTACGTAGACTACTTGCCAACTATCCTAAGATTACTTTCGGTCGGTATACCGGCGAGACTGAGAGATCTCATCGTGCTGCGCTTGCAAAGTACAGAGAAATGTACGGCCGTGATCCTCTCCCTAATGAACTGATCTCCAGGGAGAAGATGTGGGAGGCTCCTCCTCATATCCTGCTCACCAACTATGCGATGTTAGAATACCTCCTCCTTAGGCCTGATGACAGCGTCTTCTTTGACGGTGCTTCCGCCAGGAACTGGCGCTTTATCGTCATCGATGAAGCCCATACCTACTCAGGAGCAAGAGGCATTGAAATCGCAATGCTCCTGAGGAGGCTAAAAGACCGGGTAGTCCAAGGCGAAAGAGGCAGGATTCAGTGTGTGGCCACAAGCGCAACACTGGGCAGGGGAAGGGATGATTATCCCGCTGTAGCAAGGTTCGCGTCGGATCTGTTTGGTGAGGGATTCAGCTGGGTCGACGGAGACCCTGATAACCAGGATGTAGTTGAAGCATCGAAGCTCCCTCTTGCGGAAGCAAGACCCGGTTGGGGAACGTTTGACCCCGCAGTCTACCTGGAACTCCAAAACGCAGTAAAGAACATACCAGAAGCTGCACTTCCCAGTGAACTCGCCCGTATTGCACGTGCAAACGGCGTACCTGAGCCAGTGTCAAAAACAGCTGAAAGAGCAGGGGAAACCGGAGGATGGAAAGCTTTCCTGCATGAGATCTTAAAAGGAGACGAAAGACTCCTCAAGCTCCAGGGAAAACTCGAAGAAGGGCCTGGGTTTGTGAGAGACCTAGCGGAATCACTTATTCCACATGATGAGGATTCCACGCAGAAACTCGTTGCGCTGGTAGACCTTGCTAACCAAGCGAAAGCCGATGGCGAAAGCCAGGCTTTGCTGCCTGCCAGATACCATCTTTTTGTCCGTGCGATTGAAGGAGCTTACTTAAGTCTTGCCGGAGAAAAGGAGCTATACCTTGAAAGGCACGAATCCGTAACCAAAGATGGTAAGAAGTACCCTGTTTTCGAGGTGGCTACTTGCAGGCAGTGCGGTTCTATGTATTTAGTAGGACGGATCGAGTCCGGTAACAGTGGGCAAGTATTGAAGCAGGCTCATGCTTTTGATGAAAACCCCGGGTACTTTCTCCTAATTGAGGAAGACGTCGAGAAACCATCACCTAATGAAGACGATGAAGTAGGGTTTCCAGACCTATCCGAGTCTTCAGAGCACCGGGATGAATACCGTCTCTGCGGCACGTGCGGGGCGATAGCTTCAGCTGACTCCTTATTTCCCTTATGTGATTGTGACGACGGCAATATCTATCCTTTAGTAAAGGCAAAAACCTCAAGTTCAGAGAAAAAGGGGGTTTACCTGTGCTGTGCCTGCGGAAGGTGCAACCCCCATGGAATAGTGTGGCGGTTCTTGGTGGGAACTGAAGCTGCGGCAAGTGTCTTGGCCACCGCTCTTTATCAAAATCTTGAGCCCCGAGAAGAAAAAGAAGTAGTTGAGATTGAAATAGACCACAGAGAGCCTCTTGAAGATGACCCTTGGTCTCCTGTATGGCAGAGTGCATCTTCTGAGACTGCAGCGAGCCTTGACCTGTCCGGAGGTTCCAGAAAACTCCTGGCGTTTTCAGACAGCAGGCAAGACGCCGCTTTCTTTGCACCTTACTTAAACCGTACACATAACCGTATTCTGCGGAGGACCTTAATCCTTAAGACTCTGGAGAGGTACAAGGAGAGTGCTTTCCGCAATAGGTGGAGGATGCAAGATCTCGTAGATCCGCTTGTAAGAAGTATAGAAGAAGCGGAGCTCTTTCCCAGGTACAGTTACCAGCAACTCCGAAAAGAGGCATGGAAGTGGATCCTTCAGGAATTCCTTTCAATAGACCGCAACATTAGCTTGGAAGGCCTGGGTCTTTTGGGATTTGTTCTTGCAAAGCCAAGTATACCGGTAGTACCTAGGGCTCTTACAGAACCTCCTCGGAACCTTACTCAGGATGAAGCATGGACTTTGATTGTTGCGCTCCTTGATACGCTTAGAATAAGTGGAGCAGTTCTTTTCCCGGATGAAGTCTCCCCTGGCGATGAAGCCTTTGCGCCGAGAAACAAACCTTTCTACGTGCGAGAGAATACAGCCAGCTCAAAGCACGGCATATTGAGCTGGAATTCAACGAGGCTAAATAGCAGAGTGGATTATTTCCTGAGAGTCGCTGGAAGGGTCGGCATTGATAAGACTGATGAGGAGTTGCGGAATGATTTAAGCAGTATATGGAGTCGTTGCTTCAGCCTTGAGTCTTCCGGAAGCCCTTGGCGGGAGTATTTCCATATTGTACGGATGCCTCGTTTAGGTGTGGTCTATCAGCTGAGGTACGACGTTTGGGATCTTAAATCGAGAATCCTGGATGATGATGTTACCTGGTACATTTGTGATACATGCCAGAGCCTAACTCTCCATAATGTGCGAGGTGTTTGTAGATCATACAGGTGCCAGGGAACCCTACGGCCATGCGATCCCGACAGAGAGCTGAAAAACAACCACTACTACAGGCTTTACAAAGAGACGGAACCTATCCCGATGAAGGTGGAGGAGCACACAGCGCAGCTTACTAGTGAGGAAGCAGCGAAATTACAGGAGGAGTTCATTAAGGGTGAAGTTAATGTCCTGAGTTGTTCTACCACATTTGAGCTGGGTGTGGATGTAGGCGACTTAGAAGCCGTGTTCATGAGAAACGTGCCCCCCTCAGCGGCTAACTACATACAAAGGGCAGGACGGGCAGGGAGGCGCACCGATTCTACTGCGTTTTCCTTAACATTTGCGGAGAGAAGGTCCCATGATCTTACGCACTACCGCGAACCTTGGCGTATGGTCTCAGGCAAGATCGCAGCTCCCCAGTTTAAACTTGAGAACGAGAAGATTATAAGAAGACATGTGTACGCTACAGCCCTTTCAGCTTTCTTTAAGAGAAACAGGGACTACTTCGACGAAAAAGGAGTGGAGGCGTTCTTCTTTAAAGAGGGCCTTTCCGGACCTGAAGCTCTAGCGAGATATCTAAGAACGAAACCTCTGTCTTTGTATCGATCTCTTCTTAGAATAGTCCCTGAGACACTGTACGAAGGCCTTGATATTCAAGGATGGGGCTGGGTTGAATCTCTTCTTGGAGAAGAGAACGGAGTGCTTGAACTGGCATATAGAGAGGTCAAAAGCGATGTTGAGGAGCTTGAGAAGCTGAGGGAGGAGCGGTTCAGGCAAGGGAAGCCTGCAGATTACCTAATAAGACTTATAGATACCATAAAAAAGAGAGATATTATCGGATTCTTGTCAAGCCGGAATGTGGTGCCGAAGTACGGTTTCCCAGTGGATGTGGTGCAGCTCCAAATCCTCCATGAAGGAGAAGATGCAAATAAGCTGCAACTCGAGCGAGATCTTAGGATTGCGCTGTCGGAGTATGCTCCAAGCAGTCAGGTAGTTGCAAAGGGCAAGCTGTGGACGAGTAGATATATAAAACGTCTGCCTAATAAGGAATGGGAGAGATACAGGTACGCTATATGTGACAACTGTCAGAGTTATGTCAGTGAAAGAGCGGAGCTTGCCGAGCGGTTTGGACCTTGTCCTGTATGTGGAAAGGCTTATGGCAAAAACCAAGGAGTCTTCATAGTGCCTGCATTCGGATTTATGACAAGCAGAGAGCAGCCTGGGAAACCAGGAGATTCAAGGCCTGAGAGGACGTATTCCACCCGGGTATTCTATCAAGGAGGAAATGAAGATGCGAAAGAGCGTGTAACCTTGCAGCTTCGCGGTGTATCTCTTGTAGCAACGCCGATTGCTCGTGGCACCTTAGGCATGATAAATGACGCAGGAAAGGTTAGGTTTAAGGTTTGTAATACATGTGGGTACGCGATTCTGGGCTCTGAACACACGCCATCCAAACATAAGAATCCGTGGGGAGGAGAATGCCAAGGGAAGCTTACAGGCGGATATTCTCTCGGCCATGAGTTTCAGACTGACGTCTTAAAGCTTGAATTCCGCGATTGGATGGATCCCAGGCCAGGCTTCTGGTTATCTCTCTTGTATGGTCTCCTTGAAGGTGTCAGCGGAGCTCTCGATATAGAGAGGCGGGATATTGACGGGTGTCTGTATACTCCAGTAAGTAATCCGGGCACAAGGCAATTGATTCTTTTTGATGATGTCCCGGGAGGAGCGGGGCATGTCAGGCGTATTGCCAATGAGGCGCCTCTTAGAAGTGTCCTTGAGGAGACGTTGCGGCGATTGACAAGCTGCGATTGCGGAAGCATTGATAACGACACAAGTTGCTATGAGTGCTTGAGAAACTATAGAAATCAGTTTTGTCATGATGAACTAAAGAGGGGGATGGTAGTGGGGTTTCTGCGCGAGGTGCTGGGTTAGGGCCCAAATAGGCTTTGAACCAAAGGTACACTCTATAGCAATCTTGAAGATTGGTGGTGAGGGCGAATCGGACGAACGGGAGGAAATCCTAAAGCTGTGTCGAACGTGATAACAGTGACTTTTGGGCCAGGATTACTATCGGCTACAGCCAAGAAGATATCGGTACTTAGAACGCATAGGTGTCTGAGTACACATGGTTCATGCTTCGTGTTGTGAATCATCAATAAGTGGTACCCAGAGACATTAGACTGCGGCAGATATCGCCAGGTTTAATGTTTTGTTAGGAACTCGGATGTCGATGTAGCCTTTTTGGAGAGATATCTCTGCAATACGTGACTACATGTGAGGATATCTCCATATATGAACATTTGATTTGAGGGTTGAAGAGTGGAGTTAGTTAGATTAGGCATCATTGGTTGTGGAGCGATTTCAAAGAAGCATGGGGAGGCTATCTCCCGAATAGAGGATGCAAAGCTAGTTGCCGCGGCAGACTTGGTTGAAGAAAACGTACGACGATTTGTGGATAATTACGGCGGTAAGCCATACACAGACTATCGAGAGATGCTAGAGGATCCTGATGTGGATGCTGTGATCATTGTAACTCCCAGCGGACTCCATGCAAACATGGCTCAAGATGCATTAGATGCCGGAAAACACGTTCTCGTAGAAAAACCCCTTGCGATGTCTGCTGATGATGCAGACAGTCTCATCAAGAAAGCTCAAGAAGTCAAACGTACTCTCCAGACTGTCCATCCGAATAGGTACTATGAAACAAGTGAGATGACTCATAAAGCGATTAAAGAAGGGCGCTTTGGGAAGCTTAGTCACGGAGTAGCTACAGTTAGATGGAACAGAACACAGGAGTACTATGACGAGGCGCCATGGCGAAAAACAAGGGAGATGGATGGAGGCGTCCTCCTAAATCAGGCATGGCATGCACTGGATCTCCTCCTTTGGTTTATGGGGCCAGTCGCAAGAGTGCAAGGTATGACATCTAAGCGTCTACATGATGTCGAGACAGAGGATATTGCCCTTGTGACCTTGGAGTTTGAGAGCGGAGCCTTGGGACTTGTTGAAGCAACTACAAACGTCTACCCCCGAAACCTCGAGCAGACAGTGAGCATCTTCGGCGAGAAGGGAACAGCAGTACTCGGAGGCAGTAGAATAGATGCCATCAGGGTTTGGAGAGTAAAAGGGGATAAAGACGAAAGCGAAGTACTTGGAGTATGGAGTGAGGATACTGCGCCGAAACACAATCCGAGTTGGGCACATGAGAGAGTCATTAGGTATTTCATAAACCATCTGAAGTCGGGAATCATCGTTGCTCCAGAGGTACATACTGCTGCTATGGCTATCAAAGTGATAGAGTCGGTGGTGGGTTCATCCTCGGAGACTTCCTGCCAATAACCTAGTCCCTAGCCTTCACAACGCTGGCGAGGGACCTGCTGAAATAAATCATTAGTTTTCATTCTTATCAAGCAGGATTCTTGGTGTTTACGAGGAACACTCTAGGATAAGCCAAATCTTGTCGAACCCTGTCATATCAATGTGTTTATTCTAGAACAGAGAGGATTTGTGTATGACATATGACGACACATGCATTCATTGACCCGAGTGCCCGGGTTGGAAAGAATGTTAAACTCGGAAAAGGCGTTGTTATAAGAGCAAACGTCATTATTGAAGATGATTGCATTATCAATGATGATGTGATAATCGACTACGGTACCGTGATAAGGAGCTGTACTGCTATAGGCAAAGGTAGTTCAATTGGAGTAAATGCTATCGTCGGACAAGCTCCTTCAAGAGCCAGAACAAGCACACTTTCCGCAGATCCGGATCTCCCAGGCCTTATGGTGGGAGAGAACTGCCAGATATGTGCAGGCGCCATAGTATACGCAGGAACAGTGCTGGGGTCAGGTTGCTTTATTGCTGATTCTGCTCAGGTGAGAGAACATTGCAGGCTAGGAGAGAACGTGATCGTCGGGCATGCCTCAACAATTGAGAATAACTGCATAATAGGAGATAGAACAAAAATCCAAACCGGTGTATATATCGTAGCTGGTTCTGTGCTTGAGGAAGATGTCTTCATTGCTCCTATGGTAACTACAACTAACGATAATTTCGTCGCTCGTACAGAGGAGCGTTTCAAATACAGGAAAGGTGTCACTGTGAAAAAAGGCGGACGAATTGCAGGTAATGCTGTGATCCTTCCTGGCGTGACAATAGGCCAGGAAGCTTTGGTTGCTGCAGGAAGTGTAGTAACGAAAGATGTTCCAGCTTTCAAGGTTGTAATGGGTATTCCTGCTAGGGTGGTACGAGATGTGCCCCCTGAACAGATTATCCATCGTGACTAGACTATGAGGGTGGTGTTGTATTTGATGATACCCGGGTTTAGCCTTACCAGGCAAAATGCTGAATTAGAACAAGAAGTGACTGAAGCTATCCTTGACGTAATGCGCGGAGGGCAGTTCATCCTAGGTGAGAATGTAGCTAAGCTTGAGAAGGAAATCGCTGATCTTTGCGAGGCGGAGTATGCAATAGGCGTTGGGAACTGCAGTGATGCCTTGTATTTAGCACTGCGCGCATGCGGTGTAGGTCCGGGCGATGAAGTGATAACTACGCCATTTACATTCTTCGCCACAGCCGGGGCTATAGCGCATACCGGTGCTAAACCAGTGTTTTGCGATATTGATCCGGGTACATTCAACATAGACCCTTCGAGAATAGAGGATGCCATAACAGAACGTACGAAGGCGATACTGCCGGTTCATCTTTATGGGCAGGCAGCTGATATGGATCCTATAAACTCCATTGCGAAAAAGTATAGTCTCTACGTCATCGAAGATGCTGCTCAAGCTATCGGAGCGAAATACAAAGGAAGACCTGTCGGTTCGTTAGGAGATATTGCATGCTTTAGCTTTTTCCCTACCAAGAACCTTGGGGCATTTGGTGACGGCGGAATGTTAACAACTAACGATCCAGAGCTTGAAGAACGTATCAGAATGCTCAGAGTGCACGGATCAAAGAAGAAATACCATCATGAGATCCTAGGCTGTAATAGTAGGCTAGATGAACTCCAAGCAGCTATCCTAAGGGTTAAGCTTAAGTATCTCGACGCATGGACTAATACAAGGAGAGCGCTTGCTGAAAGGTACAGAGAAAAGCTTAACGTAGCAGGCAATGCGATAGTACTTCCTACGGAAATGGAATGGGCATACCATGTTTACCATCAGTACACTATCCGTGTTCCTAACCGGGATGCTGTTCAAGAAGAGCTGAAAGCTAGAGGTATAGCCTCTACAGTGTACTATCCATTATCCTTGCACTTGCAGCCTGTCTTTAAGGATCTAGGTTATGAGCCAGGGGATTTCCCTGAAAGTGAAAAGGCAACTGAGGAAGCATTGTCACTTCCGATGTTTCCCGAATTAGAGTATGCTGAGCAGGATCGTGTAGTAGAAGAGCTTCGTGACATATTGAAAGGCTAATCCGGGCTGCGAAGCCGTCAGGAGGAAAAATTCATGGCACTTCAAGCAAAAAGTGAGCCAAAACCCGATTATGCAAAAGAACTCATAGCTAAGTTCAAGAACCATAGCGCGGTAGTAGCTGTTGTAGGCATTGGTTATGTAGGGCTGCCGCTGGCTGTAGAAAAGGCCAAAGTGGGTTTTCCCGTTATAGGGTTAGACCGCAACAAAGAGCGAGTCGGAATGGTCAATCGTGGAGAGAATTACATCCGTGATGTCAAGGATGAGGAGCTCAGAAAGGTTGTGTCGGAAGGGAAGTTCCGTGCATCAAATGACTTTTCTGAGCTGAGTAAAGCAGACGTGATTATCATATGTGTGCCTACGCCTCTTACCATACATAAAACGCCTGATCTTCAATATATAGAGAATGTAACTGAGCAGATTGCAGAACACATGCGCCCCGGTCAGCTTGTATCTTTGGAAAGCACTACCTATCCGGGAACAACTGAAGAAGTAATACTTCCGAAGCTAGCTGCTACAGGGTTGAAAGTTGGGGAGGACTTCTTTCTGTGTCATTCTCCTGAAAGAGTGGATCCGGGGAACAAACGTTACACAACTCAGAACACTAACAAGCTTGTGGGCGGGGTTACTGAGACTTGTACTGAGGTGGCAGCTGCATTCTACCGAGAGACTATTATTAAGGTTATCAAGTGTTCGTCACCTGCTATTGCGGAGATGGCTAAGGTGTTTGAAAATACGTACCGTGCGGTTAACATAGCGCTCGTCAATGAGATGGCACTGCTTTGTGACAGGATGGGGATTAGTGTTTGGGAGATGCTTGATGCTGCGTTTACTAAGCCCTTTGGTATCCAGCCCTTCTATCCCGGGCCTGGAGTAGGGGGGCATTGCATCCCAGTAGATCCGTTCTATCTAGCATGGAAGGCGCGGGAATATGATTTCGCTACTCGATTTATTGAGCTGGCAGGGGAGATCAACCTAAGTATGCCGTACTTTGTTGTCGGGAAGACCGAGCGCATCCTTGGAACCTTTCGTAAGTCACTCCGCGGATCTAGCGTTCTTGTAGCTGGGGTTGCATATAAACGAGATCTTTCTGACTATCGTGAATCACCAGCATTGAAGATTATTATGCTGTTGGCCAGTGAGGGTGCTCATGTGGACTATCATGATCCATTCATACCAGAGTTGACCATCAGAAATGGTGTTAGCCACGACAACTCACGTGATGCAGAGTCAGAATGCCTCCACATGACGTCAGTACCACTTGAAGAGACTGCACCAGCATCGTATGATGTTGCCATTATCGTCACGAATCACAGCTGTATGGATTATGAGAAGCTACTGTTGGTGTCCAATGCCGTGCTAGATACGCGAAATGAGCTTGTCAGCGCTACGCCCAAAGTCAGGCACCGTGTCTGGCGACTGTGACAGTACCATTACCCAATCGCAGATAGCAGCAGTTGTACAGGGATGGTGTATATGGAACGCGATATTAGTACAAATCCGAATACAAGGGTGCCTTGCTGCACTGGTCATCGCACTCTGGTAAGCGCACTGCTAGTTGTGATAGTAGCGTGCACCTTAGCGGCTGTCGTAGTAGGGTTTACTGAGAGAATACCTGTGCCGTGGGTAGCGATCTGCATCATGTTTTCGTTCTTTATCGCGACGGCCCGCTATCTACTGAGGGTTGATACGATCTTTGCTGTGTACTACATATTTTTCTATGTGTACACAGTGTTCACCCAGATCGCATATGTGGCTTTCCCAGACAAGCTGCTCGTGGTATCTGGTGGACAATACTATGGAATTGAGTGGTTCTGGCCTTTCTATGTATTCACATTCGCTTCCTTCTTGGGTGCGTTCTTGGTGTTCATCGGCCTTAGATCTAAGGGTTGGAGATTGCGTTACTTCCGGCTCACTGACGTGAGGTCCCAAGCACGTGTTGGCAAGATTGCCTTTGTCGTTCTGGTCCTGATTCACAACCTAATTATGATCTACTATGTTGCTACTCGGTTCGAGTCACTCAGTTACCACACACAGCAAGTGTTAAAGAGCAACAAGCTGTTTTTCTTTGGCTTTGCGTTCTACCAATACACGATATACGCTTCATATGTGAATTGGAAGGAGCACTCTACTCGAGGTTTGGGAAAGAGTGTGGCCGCTGTTATTCTAGCGGTTAGCGTTCTGACGTTCTTAACAATTTGCGTAAGAGCAGGGCAGCGCATACAGCTCGCGGCACTCTGCGTGGGCTTGTTCGTGTACGTGTTTGGAGAAGGTAGGCCAAGACATAGAATGCGGACGTATGTTGGCGTGGCCTTGGCAGCGACTGTCATATTTGCATTGATGAACGCTGTCCGTATGTTACGAGGAAGCCAAATCGATCTTTCCTATTTATTACATGTGTTGTTTACGATGCCTGGCAAGTTCATTAACCTCTCTCTCGAGGATGTAGTATTCCAAGACTATGTAGGTCCATCTTTGACCCTAGTGACATCCATGTATTATGACAGAATTAACCCTATAGAAGCGTCAAAATCCCTGATTGCCAATTCACTGTTTTTCTTGGGTGTACCCAGCTTGGGCGAAAGGGTAAGCCGGTTCATTGATCCCTACGGAGTGAAAGGATATGGGTATTACGCGTTCACCGAGGGATTCGAAGTCATGGGATGGGCTGGATTTGTGTATAACGCTGTAGTCATGAACCTAGGACTCGCAATGTGGAGACCATTGCTACGCACAGGCAGTGAGTCGTTTACTCGGTATATGACGGGGATCATGGCCATGAGCGTGTTCTCATTGGCTCGAGGAACAAGCAGTTCATATTTCAAATCACTCTATATGTACTTCTTTCCATGCATCGTCATGTTCTGCCTGTTTTCCGGAACGCGACTCAGCATCTGTACAATTAGGAGGACATACGAAGGGTGAGCCGGCAGGGTAGATGCAAGCAAGAAACTAAGATCTCAAGCACTGAGATGAGAGATTTGCACATCATATATGTTACTGCTCGTACTCCATGGGGGAAAGGCGAGGACTTCGTGTTATCGGAGATTCTAGAGTTAAGGGCTCAGGGCCATAGGGTGACAGTCTGCCCAACGAGACCGGGCCGTGACCTCTGGGTGGGTAACGAGCCTGCCGATGTAGCCATGGATGCCATTTATTTGCCATGGCTTGGTGCAAGGACACTCCTCTATGCCCTGTATGCAGTTGCTCTGCAACCCCTACGGACGGTACGGGTAATCCTCAGACTCCTACTGTCTTCGCGTTCATTGATAATTGCGTTGAAGAACTTGTCCGTGATTCCGAAGGGCTTGGCCCTGGCATGGAGTCTAAGATTAGCTAGGCCAGATCACATACATGCACATTGGGCTTCTACTTCGTCGTCTGCAGCTATGATAGCGGCGGAGACTGTGGGAGTGCCGTGGAGTTTTACAGCACATCGCGGGGATATCAGAGAGGATAACTGTCTGCGAACGAAGGTGTTGTCCGCAGCATTTGTGAGGGTGATCAGCGATAAGGGGGTCAGGCAGTTACGCGAGAAAGTATCTCCAGAGTGTGCAAATAAGATACTCTGTGTTCACATGGGATGTCGAATGGAGACCCGGTGCGACTCCGGCGGTTTTAGGTCTGTCGCCGAGAGAATCGATTACAGGAGACGAAAACGGGTTATTGCGTGCCCGGCCAATTTGCTCCCGGTAAAAGGGCATGCAGTTTTGCTGTCAGCGCTTGCTCAGATGAAGTCTCTCGGTATGAAGTTCTCGTGCATTATGATGGGGAATGGCCCACTGGAGGGCCAGCTCAGGCAGCAGACCAAAGACCTTGGCCTTGAGGAACTTGTAGAGTGGCGAGGAAAGGTTGCACACGACGAACTATTGCGAATGTATATTGACAACCAAGTGTCCATCGTAGTACTTCCGAGCATCCGTACTGATGATGGGGTTGAAGAAGGTATTCCCGTAAGCCTCATTGAGGCGATGGCGGCTGGGTTACCAGTAGTCTCGACTGATACAGGAGCAATACCGGAGCTACTGGTTGAAGGTGCAGGAATAATGGTTCGCCACGGAGATGCGGAAGCGCTGGCCTCAGCATTAACTGAATTGCTGGAAAACGAAGAGATGTACAGTGCCCAGGCCTTTTCATGTAAACAACGGGCTAGAAGGGCATTCGATCTGAGGATAGTTGCGTCCACGCTAGTGGACTGCTTTTTCGGGTGTAGTTGAAAGTGACGACCGGAGCTTCATCGTTGGAATTAGCGCTGTCATCATCAAAGACCTAGAGCCAGCAGTTATTGTTACAGGAAACCCTGCATAGCGGGCTATAGAGATAAGCAAGGTCAACCGAGCAATATTGCGCTCGATCGCAGACGAAGATGGAGTGAATCTCATTGTATTACTGTCGCTGGCAATTGCGATACGCCTATAGCCTTTCATGTCGGGAAAGGATGGAGGAGAGCAGTAAGAGAAAGACACGTTCTCAAAGATGAAATGGAATGTGGAGTGTCTGTGATTTTCGATAGATGTATTAATTTACGGTGGATAGGGGTTATGCTGACAGCAGACTAGTAGATAAACCCTAGAAAGACGTGATGCTGAATCTGCTATCTAGATCTATAACCCTACATGAACCCGCCATGTTTTCGCTTTTGACGAGTAGTATATGCGTGGAGTTGAGAAAAACGGACTTAAGTGTTCATCAGCCTTGCTAACAACGGTAGCGGTGGGCGTGGATGTAATAGGAGAATAGACGCCGTAGCCCTATGAGGAGTGCATGACTGCAGTCATGCAGGGGGAAGTGCATAATCTGTGCATGGGCGTAATAAGGGTACATTCTTGGTTCTATAAGGAGTCAGCAATGGCTTCTTAGCAGTCACTGACATCGGTAGCGGTTTTCCATTGTTAAAGAGAAAGGGCTATCCGCCAAATTGTGCAGCTGGTAAGCAAGAAAAATGGATTACGATACGGATGGCTTCTGTGAATGCATACGTTGCTTCAAGATACAGTGCGTGTGACATAGCACGGGTTGATTGTGATTGGGGTGTGGTAGATGCGACTCCACGCCTAATCATGAACAGTTGCTAATGTCGAAACCGGCGAAATGGATAGGATGCTTACTTTACGTTGGATGTGTCTTTGCGGAATATATCCGCATGAAGACTCTCGAAGATTCGATTCGCGCTTGGCGGATACGTGGCGGTTATTGTGGGGTGATCATGTGGAGTACCTTGTTTTTGGATCGGATGGCGCGGTTACGACCAGAGTCGAAGTTGGCTCTGGATATTGGACACAACTGTGGAGGCCATCAATGACACGTGTCATTCCTCCAAGCCTTGGGCTGAAATTCTCCGTGTGGTGGCTGTTTCACTACTCAGGGGTTTTCCGTAATCGAGACTATTCGGTTGTGCTTATCGGAGAAGGAGACAAGGTCGTTCATAGATCCTGCATTGTACCGGCCTATTTCCGATGGCCGTTTATGAAGGCTAACGACTGTCAGATAAGCAGTACGTGGACTCATCCAGATTATCGAGGTCAGGGACTGGCCACTTCCGGCTTGACGAGAGCAATGGCGTTATGCGGGAAGCCGGACCGCCGTTTCTGGTACGTTTGTCGGCAAGCTAACCATGCATCTATCGCAGTTTGCAAGAAAGCTGGGTTCACGTATGTTGGTCGTGCAAGGCGGACAAGAAGGATGGGAAGTAGTCTATTAGGGCAGTTAATCATTAACTCGGGGGAGCCTTCTTCCTAGCAGGTAGATCGAGCAATCGCCTGCTGCTTGTGAGCACCTAAAGAGACTGTCAAAGGAGTTCGGGCAATGATGGCGGTGTGAAGTTGAGAACAGCGTATTGGAGATGATAGGGCTTGCATGTTTGGTTAGTGACAGTAGGTGAACCGTTACCGACTGATCAGGGAAATCAGAGGCTTCACCGTACCGGTGTTTTGGCTAATAGCTTGAGGTCTCAGGGCCACAAGGTTACTTGGTGGACATCCACTTTTGACCATTACCATAAGGCACAGAGAAGGGACCATGATCATATGGAGGCGGTTGATGAGAATTACCGTCTTCACATTGTACATTCACCGGGGTACATCAAGAATGTTTCGATTCGACGGATTGTGGATCATAACGCTCATGCGCGTCGAGTGAAGAAACGGATGCTTGAAGAAACGGATTATCCTGACGTGATTCTTTGCTCATTGCCCACTTTGGAACTATGTAGGGTAGCAGTTGACTATGGTCATAGGCATGGAGTACCGGTTATTCTGGATATTCGTGATCTATGGCCTGACATATTCTTGGATGAGGTGCCGGAGTGGGCACACTGGGCAGCTCGCCGTGTTCTTCTACCCATGTTCCGAACCGCAACCTACGTGTGTTCGCGTGCTACAGCCCTTACTGGCATCACATCGGCTTTTGTTGATTGGGGACTTGCCTATGCGGGGCGTTCACGTTCAGATCTTGATAAAGACTTTCCATTGGGTTATTCAGACCATCCTCTCCCACTGTCGGCGATGTCTGAGGCAAGGCAATACTGGAGCACAGTTGGTTTGGACAGGCCAGTTGAGTTACGGGTCTGCTTTTTTGGAAGCCTCTCTCGGACCATGGCTGAAGAGATGTTCACTGTGATAGAAGCAGCGAGGGAACTACAGGTGCGTGGTGACAATATCCAGTTTGTAGTCTGCGGTAGTGGCGAGAACCTCGAAGCATACAGGAACGCGGCCCAGGGATGTGATAACATAGTATTTCCTGGCTGGATCGATGCAACGCAGATCAAGGCTCTTATGGAGATGTCCTCGGTTGGCCTCCTACCTTATCGTAGTCGCGCCGACTTTGCAAGGTCAATTCCCAACAAAGTAGCCGAGTACTTATCTGCGGGCCTTCCTGTCATATCGAGTCTGACGGGAGTTACAGAAAACCTCCTGAAGGAGAATGACTGTGGGGTTACCTATCAGAATGGTGATGCTTCGTCTCTCGTTCGGCTACTGAGGGTACTAGCTTCTGATAAGAACCGTATGCAAACAATGGCCCGGAACGCTGCCTCACTTTTCTCCGAGCGCTTTGATGCCGCGCGCGTATACAGTGACATGGGCGAGTATTTGCGGGAGGTCGCCTTGACAAAGACGAGAGTCCCAGCGAGATGAGACTGCATTCGCCTGGGTAGGAAGGTGGATACAATATGATAAAGCGACTCTTCGACCTTGTACTTAGTTCGATTGGTCTAGTGCTGATATCTCCCCTCCTCATAATAATAGCTGTCTGGATAAAGCTTGACGACCCCGGTCCGGTCTTCTATCGAGGCGAGCGGATTGGTCGTTTCGGACAGCCGTTCCGGATCTTCAAGTTTCGCTCTATGGTTGTGGATGCTGATCGCATTGGGGGTCCGTCGACCAGTCAAGAGGATCCGAGGGTTACCCGCTCCGGTCGATTTATCCGCCGGTACAAGTTGGACGAATTGCCCCAGCTTATCAATGTCTTCTTGGGTCAGATGAGTTTCGTGGGTCCCAGGCCTGAGGTGCGTAAGTATGTGGAACAGTATACTGACGACGAGAGGATTATCTTGGAGGTACGACCTGGTATTACTGACTGGGCTTCTATATGGAACGCTGATGAAGGTGCGGTGTTATCTAGCTACTCTGATCCAGACTGGGCGTACGAACACATAATTCGGCCTACGAAGCTAAAGCTCCAACTGGATTATGTACATCATCATAATCTGTGGATAGATATCAAGCTTATAGTGTACACGCTGTGGCGAATAGTAAAGCCCAGCTTCTATCCAAGAGAGTTAAGTGGATACCCTAGGTTGATGTCAACGTCTGAGATGTAGTGAGTAAACATGTTAATAAAGGGAGTGGATTAATTGATGTCGTCTGATCTATCATACCGAGAAATACCTTTTTTCAACTATAGAAAAGCTTTTGTGCATTACGAAGAGGAGTTTGTGGAGATATTCCGCGACGTATTGCACCGAGGAGCCTACATACTGCAGAAGGATCTGGAAGAGTTTGAAGCCCACCTATGTGATTTCCTCGGAGTAAAGCATGCTTTCGGTGTGGGCAACGGTACTGATGCCCTCACCATTGCGTTGCTTGCTGCCGACCTGAAACCCGGCGATGAAGTACTGTTTCCTTCTCACACCATGGTTGCTTCCGCGGGAGCTATAGTCTATGCAGGTGGGGTGCCGGTTCCAGTGGACATTGGTCCTGATCACATGATGGACGCAGCAGACTTGGAGCGCGCTATTACAGACAAGACGCGTGCAATAATGCCCGTCCAATTGAACGGCCGAACCTGTAACATGGACGCCATTCAGGCTGTGGCTGATAAGCACGGGTTATTTATTGTGGAAGATGCCGCCCAAGCGTTAGGCTCCCGGTTCAAGGGGAAATGCGCGGGTACGTTCGGTGTGGCTGGAACGTTCAGTTTTTACCCCGCTAAGGTCCTGGGTTGCCTGGGCGATGGCGGCGGGGTGGTGACCAATGACGACCGTGTAGCGGATCGTATCTGCATGTTGCGTGACCATGGTAGGCTCCACGATGCCGAGATACGCGCATGGGGTATGAACTCCCGTCTTGATAATCTTCAGGCAGCTCTACTTGACTTCCAATTACGGACGTACGAATCTACCATGCAGCGCAGACGGGAAATTGCAGCCATGTATGAGGAACGTCTAGGAGATCTCCCCGAGGTCGTTCTACCGCCAGGGCCCAATGATGATCCCAATCATTACGATGTTTATCAGAACTACGAGATTGAGGCTAAACGACGGGATGACTTGCGCGAGTTTCTGAAGGCCAATGGCATTGGTACGATCATTCAGTGGTCAGGCAAGGCAGTACACCAGTGGCCAGGTCTGGGTTTTGATGTGCATTTGCCGAAGACCGAAGTGTTTTTCACTAGGTGCATGATGCTACCCATGAACATGGTTTTGTCCAACGAGGACGTGGAGTACATCTGCTCAAAGATTCTTGCCTTCTATGGTAAGTAGATTCACCGTGTAGTAGGAGTAACGGGATCTTGCATGGAGGAGGTAGATTAATTGACGCAGAGAGTTGATTCTTGTCAAACAGCGGTTGGGGGGGATTTGAGCCCTCGTCAACTTGTTGCCATGTACCGCACTATGTTACGAATCAGGCTCCTTGAGGAGAAAGCCGGGGACTTAGTTGAAGCAGGTGAGATAGGATGTCCAGTTCATCTGTATATCGGACAGGAAGCGGTTGCTACTGGGATATGCGCTGCTTTAGAACCAGATGATTATGTTTGGGGAAATCATCGTTCACATGGTCACTACTTGGCTAAGGGCGGGGATATGAACGCGCTCATGGCGGAGCTGCTCTGCAAACGCGACGGTTGTGCAGGGGGTAGAGGCGGATCAATGCATGTCTATGCCGGGGATGTAGGCATTCTCGGTACGGTGCCCATGGTTGCTGCTACCATACCAATAGCAGTTGGTGCTGCTCTGTCGGCTAGTATTAAAGACTCAGGTCAGGTGTCAGTGGCTTTCTTTGGAGATGGAGCCACAGAAGAGGGCGTCTTCCATGAATCTTTAAACATTGCCTCTCTATATGACCTACCAGTCATATTCGTGTGTGAGAACAACCTATATTCCAGTCACCTTCCTTTGTCGGCTCGTCGAGCAGTTGACGAGTTGCATTTACATGCAGTTCCGTACGCTATTCCAGGTATTCGGGTTGACGGTAATGATGTAGTTGCAGTGTACAGAGCCGCGAGCCAAGCGGTTGCTAGGGCGAGGACAGGGTCCGGTCCTACATTGCTGGAATGTATGACATATAGGTGGCGAGGACATGTTGGTCCGCGCCTGGATCTGGATAGAGGCATTCGCTCCGAAGCGGAATTGAGAGCATGGATGGATCGTTGCCCGATAAAGGGTCTGAGACTTCACCTAATTCAATACGGCTTAGCAACAGAGGACAAACTGGAAACTATTCAACAAGAAGTGCGGAACGAAGTGGAGGAAGCTTTGGAATATGCTTACCGTAGCCCTTATCCTGAAGGGCATGAGGTAACAAAGCACGTCTTTGTTGAGAAGGAGCGAGGCAGCGCCGATGCGTAGGATTTCATATGCCCGTGCAATCAATGAAGCGTTTCACAAGGTGATGGAGAGAGATGAGCGCGTATTCGTGATGGGGCAGGGAGTGAATAACCCCTGGTACGTAGGCACCACGGCAGAAGGTTTAGACACGCGATTCGGGAATAAGCGAGTAATAGATCCCCCGATATCTGAGAATAGCATGAACGGTGTTCTCATCGGCGCGGCACTCGCGGGGATGAGGCCGATAGCCATCCATCCACGTCTTGATTTTCTGATTACAGGTATTGAGCAATTAGTGAACCAAGCTGCCAACTGGTCATACGTGTTCAACGGTCAAGTCTCTTGCCCTATAACTGTACGAGGTATCATCAATAGGGGCGGGGAGCAAGGGGCACAGCATTCTCAAGCTATCCATGCTTTTCTCATGCATGTTCCTGGGTTGAAGGTGGTTATGCCTGCTACACCTTATGATGCCAAAGGCCTGTTGATTTCCGCTGTCGAAGATAGTAATCCTGTAATATACATAGATGATCGTTGGTTGTACGAAGAGATAGGTGATGTTCCCGAGGAGGCGTACAGTGTTCCCATTGGCCGGGCTGCGATAGCTACTAAGGGAAAAGATATCACCATTGTGGCAGTATCATACATGGTTAAACTGGCTCAAGAAGCGGCTGGACTGCTCGCTCACGAAGGTGTCAGCGCAGAAGTAGTGGATGTACGGTCAATTAAACCCTTGGATGAAGATCTTATCTGCTCTTCTGTGTGTAAGACTGGTCGACTAGTTGTGGCAGACGGTGGCTGGCGCACTGCGGGAGCCGCAGCAGAGATCGCTGCCATGGTAGCCGAGCGTGCATTTGACAAACTGAAGGCGCCAATTAGGCGGGTTACGCTGCCTGATGTGCCGGCACCTTCTAGTCGATCCTTGGAGGCGAGCTATTATCCAGGGGCCGGCGATATAGTACACGCGGTACGATCTGTGCTCATGGGTGCTAAGGCTGAAGGTAGAAACTGAACGAGCATTGCGTTCGGGTAGGAGGATAACCTCTACCGTTTTCTTCCGGGATTTGCTATGCAATACATATTCAGTTGAGGCGCAGTTGGTGTAGTAGTCTGCAATGCCTCAATGTCTTAACGAACCATCGAGATGTGGATGTGGAATATGATGAAATGCAAGTCCAATTCATTCATCGGTAGATCCGCTCGATGTCGGAGGAG
>JGI24502J29692_10002445_pt1 | contig 24653 bp, 19 predicted proteins | sample BioPla3RNA1_FD_29692 | JGI IMG/M metagenome (IMG submission 29692)
TTTACTTTTATTATTTTGGTTTACGAATGTAAAAATATGTGGTATCATTAAGTTACAATATATTCCCAATTTCAAATAAATTAGGTTTTGGGACCTTTTTTTAATTGAATTTGTATAATAGGGAGAGTTTGAATGGAAAAAGGATTAAAAAAGATTGTCGAAAATAGTTTGTTTAATATTATAGTTTTTGATTATGACACGTTAAAATATTTACATGCTTCAGAAACATCTTTAAATATCTTTGGGATTAAACCTGAAATAAACACAACATTTTATGAGTTGTTTCCTTGTGTTGATATTAATCAAATAAAGAAAAAACATGATAATCAAGCACCATTAATGGGACATCTTAATCTAATTGAAGATTATTCTACTAGTTTTTATAAAGTAGAACTTTTTAATAATGTTTATTTATTGTTAGTTACAGCGGTAATAGTTTTAGAAGATGAATTTTCTAAAGCGACTGATTATACTAAATACGCTGTTGCGGCAATGAATAAAAACTTTAAATTTATAGAAAATGATGAATTATTTATTAAAAGATTTGGCAATTCTATTGGAAGATGCTTTAATCATAATTTTATTAATTCATTCGATTTAATTTTTAAAAGAAGTATCGAAGATCACTTATTAAAAACAGGCCACTACCAAGGAGTTGTTCCTTTGGAGTGTGTTAATGGTAAGTATTATGAACATTTTATAATTGTTGAAGAAAGAATAGAATCTTCTAATAAAGTTTATGAAATTGCTTATTTTCCTTATGAAGAATTTGCCAGAAAAGGAAAAACATACCTAACTAGTGATTTACAACAAGATTTTATTGTTTCTGTAAATCCTAATATATACAGTAAAGATAAGTTTTTCCAAATTGCGACCAAGCGGTTAATTAAAAATGGGGAAAATCCTTGTTATTTAATCTTTATTGATATTAATAACTTTAAGTCTATTAATGATTATTATGGTCACTTGCATGGAGATTTTGTAATAAAAGAGATTGGTAATATTTTAGCTTATGTTTTTAAAGGCCATCTTATTTGTTCATATGGTGGAGATGAATACGCAATCTTTATTGAAACCAATGTTAAATTTAAAAAGATAATTGATAAAATAAATAGGGCAGAAAAAATGATTCAAGAATCTATCCGTTTCAAACCTCGTAATGTTGAAACGGTTCTTTGTGCGGGAGTTAGTAGAACACCAATTAATGGAACTAACATTTATGATTTAATTAAAGAAGCTGATATTAAAATGTATCAAGCTAAAGAAGAAGAGAAATTATATTGCTTAGGCTTTCAGGAAGAAATAGAATGAAAAAGAAGTCACTTCAAATTTCAATTATATCATCATCAATATTTTTAGTATTTTTACTATTTTTCTCTTTAGGCATGAGAATTTTTTTTACTAATTTTTTTACAGATTATCTTTCTAAAATTGGTCTGAAAGAAAATAAAAGTATTAGTAGCCAACTATCTAGCCGCTTAAAGGGAGATTATCGTGAGTTTACAATATATATAGAAGAAAACGATAATGAAGCCCTAAACGGAAAAGAAGTGAGAATACATGATGATTACTATTTAGGCTTTGGTGATGTTACTAGTAGTGGGTTAGTCTTTGAAGATGGAATAGAAGTACCTTTTAAGACACACCTTCAGCCAGTTTTTGCTGGTCAAACTATTAACATTGGCACTAAAAGTGATTTTTTTGATGGTACATTTATAGATGATGAGGTAGGTATTTATTTTATCAAAAATGACCGCTTTGGTTATTTTTCTGCGAAAGATTATTTAGATGATATCGTGGGAAAAAGAAATTTCGCATTAGTTAGAAACGATGGACTTATTTTATATAATGACATGAGCAAAACAGAGTTTACAAACTTAGGGGGATACTTTAAGAAAAGTGAGAAAATCGTTGAAGATTTAGAAAATAATTTAGATTATTATAAAGTTTCTGAATCTGTAGATGGAAAATTATTTGTAACATATTCAAAAATAGAAGAAGTTGAGGGAATTTATTATTTAGATGCGGTTTCTTATCATGACTATATTTTTAATCTTAATGTTATTCATAGAGTTTTAGCAGTAGTTATTATTTCGGCCATAGGAGTAATGTTAATTGTTAGTTTCATCGCAGCATACTTTTTAACTCTTGTTTACAGAGACTTAGAGTTATCTACATACGCTTTTAGTTATAATACTATTCCAATCGTTATTATTAACCAAAGGGGAAAAATTCATTTTAGAAATAAAAAATTTAAAGAACTATTTGCTAATCACAAGAAGACAAAAAATATTACAGATATATTAGAAACGTCAATGGATAAAATCTTAAAATTAGTACCAATAAAAGTTTGGCTTAGAGACATTTCTATTAATCTATTAGGTGTAAGAATGATTCCTGTCAAATCAACAATGCATACTTATACTTTATTGATGTATCCTTTCTTAGAACAGGATGAACTTGATGAAGGCGAAACTAAGATTAATGCGAAAACTAACTTGCCAGGATTAAATAAATTCCGCTATGATATTGATGAAATATTTAAATCGGAAGTTCCTTTGGTTGACGCAAATATGATTGCGGTAATAAAAATAGTTAACCTTCAAATGTTTGATATGATGAAAGGAAGCACATTTACTGATGAATTAGTTTATCGGGTATCGGAAAAACTTAGAAAGTTAGTTGAAAAAACTAATTTTTCCAAAATCTATCAATCATATGATAATAGTTTTGTGTTGTTATATAAAAGTAAAGGAACTAACATTTCTTTGAGAGATATTAGAAGAATATTAGAAGATTTTGGTGATGAGGTATTATTTGAAGAGTTTAAAGTAAGTCTTAGAGCTGGTTTATATGAGTTTAATACTAAACTAGAAAGATCTAGTGCGATAATAATGTATGAAAAAGCTAAATTTGCTTGTGAAGATGTTATTCAATCATCAAACTCATTATATGGAATATATGATAATACGCTTGATATTAAGTTAAGAAAACAAATTCAAATAACAGAGGATTTAGAAGAGGGAATACGCAAAAAAGAATTTATCATATATTATCAAGCACAGTATGATTCTAGACTTGAAAAGGTTGTTGGTTTTGAAGCATTATTAAGGTGGAACAACCCTAAATATGCGCAAGTATCACCGCTTGAATATATTGAAGTTGCAGAAAAAAGTGCAGTTATTTTAAAGATTGGTGATTTAGTTTTAGAACAAGCAATTGAAGCGGCTAAAAAGTTAGAAAAAGAAAAAGTAACAATTTCTGTTAATATTAGCCCAAATCAACTTATGCAAGTTGGGTTCGTTAATAAGGTCAGAAGTTATTTAGAAAAATATGAAGTTAATGCGAATCAAATTATTTTAGAAATAACAGAAAGTGTCGTTATTAAGTCGTTTTATGATGTTATTAGCAAGTTGAATGAATTAAGAAATTTAGGAGTTAAAATTCAAATAGATGACTTTGGAACTAATAATGCATCATTAAGATATTTAAAAGATTTACCAATTGATGGGTTTAAGGTTGATAGAATGTTTGTTAAGGATTTAAATGTTGATCGTCACTCAAAAGCAATCATTTTAATGTTATTTAACTTAGCGAAAAACTTAGATCTTGATGTTGTGGTAGAAGGTGTAGAAGAACATAGTCAATATGAGTATCTAACTAAACGAGGCGCTAGATATATTCAAGGGTATTATATAAGTAAAGCAGTAGAGTTTGATGAAGCGGTTAAGCTTTTAAATAAAAAAATTAGAAAACGCACGGAGGGATAATATGATTTTAACATTGCCAATAGGAATACAAATCTTAATAGTTATTATAGCCGTTTTAGTACTTTTAGTACTTTTGTATTTTGCTATTATTAGCGTAATTAAAGGGTTTAAATCGATTGTTAACGAAAATTATTTAGATTTTGAAGATGTTATGCCTTATCCTTTTTTTCGCAAAAAGACTTAAAAGCAAAATTAAAACATCTACTATTGAAACAACATTTAGTGTTTTAGCACTTAATGTTGATAATATTAGAACAATAGAAACAAGTGTTAATCAAAAGATTTCAAGAAAAATTTTAGAAGCTTTAATTGATAGAGTTAATGTTCATTTTCATAATGAAGCAGTAATTGGAATTAGATCTAAAGGCGAGTTTTTAATTTATTTAAATGAATCATATAATCAAGTTGAGGTAATGCCTTTGGTTTATGAACTTATGAGTGTTTTAAGAGAACCTTACTTACTTAATACAAGAAATGAGTTTATGGTTAATGTTTCAATTGCGGTTGCGTTTTATCCTATACATGGAGTTAGTTTTAATGTTTTAATGAAAAATTTATTTCAAACTGTTAAAACAATTCAAAATGAAGGTGGAAATGCAGTAAGAAATTGTCAAAGTTCAACCCTTGTCTTTAATGAAGAGTATGTTGATTATTATCGTCAAATAAAATTAGGTATTAAAGGTGGACAGTTTGAGTTTTATTATTTACCAATTATTGAAACAACAACAAATGAAGTTCAAGGTTTTTCTTCATTTGTTAGATGGAATCATCCAACTTTAGGTGTACTACCTGCAAGTAAATTTATTCATGTCTTAAATCAATCGGGAGATTTATATTGGTTAAGTCTACATGCGCTTGAGACAGCTTGTACTGAAATTAAAAAATTATCGACAATATTTGGCGCCAATATATTTATAAACATTTTCATTGGTGAACATGAACTTTCTAAGAAAAACATCGTAAGGGATTTTAAGAAAATTATTAAAAGTCATAGAATTGATTCTAAGCGGATTATTTTAGAAGTTCCTGAAAATGTTGTTTTAGGAACAAAAGATGATGAAAACTTCCAAACACTTTCAAAACTAAGAGAAATCGGCTTTTCAGTTGTAACAGATATTTATGGTGTTTCTCCACAAGAACTTAAACGTATTAGTGAAAGAAAGATAGAATACTTTAAGATAGGAAACCCGTTTGTTCTAGATACTGAAACAGAAATCACTAAAATGTATTTGCATCTAATGAAAGATTTAGCAGTTGCTAATAATACTAGAATTATCGCAAGTAAAGTAGAAGATATTAAGCATTATAAATTATATGAAGAAGCCAATATTACTTTAATGCAAGGTTATTATTTTACAAAACCACAACCAACACATAAATTAGCAGATTGGAAAGATGAATTTGAAAAGTTGCATGTTAAAAAAGAAATTAAAAAAGTAGTAAAAGAAAATATTGAATCTCAAAAAGAGATTATCGAAGAAAAACCTGAGGCAAAAAAAGAATTAGTAGAAGATGTTTTGGAAATTGAAGAGACTTTGGATTTCGAACTTGACTTAGATTTAGACGATGATTTCGACTTAGAAGAAGATTTAGAAGAAGAAAATTTTGAGGATGAAGAAAAAAAATAAAAAAAGTCTTGACAAATATTTTTAAAGTGATAAAATGAAAATGAAAAAGGCAAACATAGGGCAATCTATGGACGCAAAACTATAGGGACTATTAAATAGTTAGCCAGTTACCAAAAAAAAATAATTGAAAAAGGCAAACATAAAGAAATTTATGGACGCAAAGCTATAGGGACTAAAAAAGTCAGCCAGTTACCACTTATTTTTAAGGGTACTGGCTTTTTTATTTTCTTGAAAGGAAACGTGCAAGTGAAAACTGATCCATTATTTAATTTGAAACAAAAAAATAGGTTATCAAGAGAAAAGAAAGTAACACTTGGTTTAATTATTACAGGTATTCTTTCATTTTTAGTGGTATTAGTTACAATTTATGGACAATTCACAGGAACGTTTTTAATTAAATTAACAAGTGCCGCAGAGCGAAAGGGTATTTTACTAGCAACTGATCATGGTTTTGAATCAGAAACAGAAAAATTAGTTTTAAATCCAATTAGTAATGTAGAAGATATTTTAGAATCGAATATTGTTAGAATTGAAGAAATATTAGCCTCTGAAGGTGGACAATATGAAGATCCAGATGGAAATAATTATTATATCGCTTATACTTTCTTCGTTAAAAACTCTGGTCGAGAAGTTATTGATGTTAGATATGATTTAACGTTATTAAGACAACATAAACGTTTAGGAGAGGCACTTGCGGTAATTATGTATATTGATAATTTAGATGGAACTCCACCTGAAAAAGAGATTTATTATAAAAAAGAAGGCTCTAATTTATTAGGTGCAAAGAGGTTTGAAAACTTTGAAGTAGATGAAGTGAAGAAAATTACAATAATCACATTTATTGATGGTCATCGTTCAAATCCAGAGATGTTAGGTGGAGCAGTTAAGATTCAATTAGTATTTACTGTTGAAACTGCTGATGAATAGAATGGAAGATATTATGAAGAAAATAATTATTTCTTTCTTAACACTTGTTTTATTATTTATGTCACTAGGAACAGCAACATACGCTTGGATAACTATGGCGAGAACTAATATTATTGATGAAATCACAATTTACGCTACACTTGGAGCAGACCTTGAAATTTCATTAGATGGGGAAAATTATTATAGTGAGTTACCGGCGAGTTTGTTATATGAAAACATTGAAAAATCATGTTTGTTAGAAGTTACAACTTTAGATGGAATAAACTTCCATCATCGTGAAGAAGATGTTAGAGTTGAAAAAAATAGAGATTATTTAAGTTTTGATTTCTATATTAGAACCGATTCAATTAGAGAACATGAAGTATATTTAGCAAACAATATCTCTAATGAAATTAGTTATGAAGATGTAGGAAAAGAAGGAACTTATATAATTTCTAGAGGTGTTAAATTTAAATCACCAATTACATTTTTATATGATATTGATGATATAGTTGAGGCTGGAGAAATAAGAACATACTATGCCAGCAAAGCTGTTAGAATCTCAACTATTACAGAAGTAGATGGTGAAAAAAGAGTTAAAGTTTTTGATTTAAGCGGTGATGAGCATCGCGGTTATGCAAAACCATATGGAGCAACTTCTTATTTTAATACTAGGTTTAACACAGAACTAGTACTACCAGAAGAAGGACCAAAAACATTTTATAAACTTTCAGAGTTTGAAGAAGATGCCCCATTTGCGTTAGATGACACATCACACATTTTATCCCTAACTGAAACAATGGAAGTAGATGGAAAAACTTATTATTATGGAAAAGTTACAGTTAACATTTGGCTTGAAGGTTGGGATGCGGATTTGTTTGATTCGGTTTTAAAAGACCGTATTAAAATACAACTGCAATTTAAAGCAGTAAGAAAATGAAAAAATAGTTTAAAAAAAGAAAAGGAAAGAGAGGATTAAAAACTATGAGAAAATTTTCAAACAAAATGGTGTTATCAGTATTAACACTAGTATTATTGGTTGTTGCGTTAGGCACAACAACATTTGCGTGGTTCACAGTAGGTAATACTGTAACAGTAGAAAGCTTCCAAACAGAAGTTAAAAGTGCATACGGACTAGATATGCGTTATATGTTAGCGGATGGTGAAACACCAGCTACTGGCTCTGATTGGGTAAGATCAATTTCTGGTACTGATATGCTTACATATCTTGAACAAGACTATACTACAGAAGTATGGACTGATTTCAAATTAGACGAAGTAACATCAGTAGATGGTAAAGTATTCAAGAAAATCGGTTTAGATTATCAACTAGGACCAGATTTAACTAGAACAGATGGTTATATTGAATTTAAACTACAATTTAGAACTGCAGAAGCTGACCAAAGTTTAGCCTGGACATCAGCTGTAATAACTTCTGAAGGAGTACCTTGGACACCTGGAACAACTTTTAATAAAGTAGGTGGCGGTGAACAAGGATTAACAGAAGCTACTTATTATGCAGCAGGAGCAACAAGAGTATCTGCAACTGGAACTGAAACAATTGTTTATGAAAAAGTAACAGGTGCTGATAATGCGGCGGTATTAAGTAAAAATCAACCAAACTGGACAGCTGGAGCTCATGATTACTATAAAAAAGTTATGAATAAAGATTTATCAACTATTTATGGTAATCCTAATTATGCTAGTAATCCAAGCGGCCATTATGAAGCGGCAGAAACAGTTACTGCTTTAAATAATGCAAGTAAATTAGGCGCATTAACTGCACCTGCTTTAGCTGATGGATATTACTACATAACAGTAACAATTAGAGTTTATCTTGAAGGTTTTGATTCTGAAATGTTTGATGCTATCTTAGAAGATAAATTATTTGTAGAACTTGGATTTACACTTGTACCTACTGTATAATCTCTCTTAATATATATTGATGGTCGTTGCGGGTTTAAATGCCCGCGACCATCAAAATTATATTTTATTTGCTTAAATAAATAAAAGTGTGATAAAATATAATATAAGAGAAATTAAGGAGCAGGTTATGGAACAAACACAAACATCTAGCATGAAAGAAAAAACAATTAAAGTTTTAAAAATTGTTGGACAAGTTTTTTATTACTTATTAATTGTTATTATACTAACGTTTTCAATTATTACGATTGCGGCAAGAGAAGTAGATAAAATACCTAATTTATTTGGAAGAGGCTTTTTAGCCGTTCAAACTGATTCGATGAGCGGTCCTAATAAAGACTCGTTTGATGCTGGTGATTTGATTTATGTGAAACTACTTTCAGATAAAGGTAGAGAAAAATTAGAAGTGGGAGATGTTGTCACTTATTTTGATAAAACCATAAAGGCTCTTAATACTCACAGAATTGTTGAAATAAATGGTACTGGAGATGAGATGACTGTGGTTACACAAGGTGATAAAGAAGGCCTTGGTAGAGACCGTGAAAGATTAGCAGATGAAATGTTAGCTATTTATACTGGAAAAACTCGTGGTCTAGGGAATTTCATTTCATTTTTAAACACAAGATTAGGATTTGGGCTTGTGATAGTTTTACCAGTATTAGCATTATTTATTTTCCAAAGTGTTAGAGTATATTTATTATATAAAGAAAAGAAAACAGCCACAGAGGCTATTGATATAGAAGCTGAAAGAGAAAGAATTAGACAAGAAATTCTAGAAGAAATGGCTGAAAAAGAAAAAAAAGATAAGTAAAAACATTAAACTCCCCCTTTAGAATGTTGAGGGCGAGACATGATTGAATTTGTAAAATATTACATAGACTTTTTAAGAACTATAGCAGAAAATATCGTAGAGTTTTTTAAAACTTTTTTTGGGGCGTTTTGGAAATTGTTTTTCTTAGACGTGGGCGGATATTTTAATAATTTATCTAGATTTAGTAATAATTTTAACTTTTTAGATTGGATTGCTGCTGTTGTTATAACTACACTTAATATTGCGTTTGTTGCTTTCTTATTCATCAAGTTATTCCAACTTGCAAGAAAATACATTAAGTTTAATAGAACAGAAATTTCCAAAGATAAGTTGAATAAGGAAATTGCCGTATTAAGTCAAAAACTTGTTGAAGCCAATGATGAAAAAAATAAAATATTAGCATTAAAAATGGAAAGTATTGGTCTTGTACCAGAACTTGCAAGCCAATATAAGGGTAAAAAAGAACCTAAAGAAAAAATACCTTCTAGATTCACTAAATTAATTGAAGTTGATGAAGAGTATCAAGATGGTGTTTTTCCAGCTATTATGAGTGAATCTGATGAAGTATCATTAAAAGAATTAGTTCAAAGATTTATTAATTATTCAGCTTCACAATTAAAACTATATTATGAATTTGATGTGATAGCACCGTTCTTTGCGGGTTTGGCATCAACTAATTTAATTATATTAGAAGGTATTTCAGGAACCGGTAAAACATCACTTCCTTATGCAATGGGTAAGTTTTTTAATCATGATGCGGATATAATTTCTGTTCAACCTTCTTGGAGAGATCGTTCAGAGATGATTGGTTATTTAAATGAATTTACAAAAAAATTCAATGAAACTGATTTTTTAAAGGCGTTATATGAAACTAACTATCGTGACGATCTTAATTTTATTGTATTAGATGAGTTAAACTTAGCGAGAATTGAGTATTATTTTGCAGAATTTATTTCTGTAATGGAAATGCCAAGTCCAGAAGATTGGTTAATCGAAGTAGTTCCATCATCACAACCAGGAGATCCTAAAAAACTAATCAACGGGAAAATTTTAGTTCCGCAAAATGTTTGGTTCATCGGAACCGCAAACAAAGATGATTCGACATTTACAATTACTGATAAGGTTTATGACCGTGCCGCTATTATTGAAATGAATGTAAGAACAGAAAAAATAGATGCACCATTAACACAACCTATTACTATGAGTTATGAGTATTTAAATAATTTATTTGAAGTAGCGAAAAGTGAATACTCACTTTCTGCAACAGCATTAAGTGATTTAGATAAATTAGATGAATTTATTACAAGTAAATTTAGAATTACTTTTGGTAATAGAATCTTAAAACAAATTAGAGAATTTGTTCCAGTTTATGTCGCTTGCGGAGGAACTGAGAGAGATGGACTTGACTATATGTTCGCAAGAAAGGTATTAAGAAAACTAGAAAGTTTAAATATTCCTTTTTTAGTAGAAGAAATTAAAGAGTTAATCACTTTACTTCAAAAGATGTATGGTAAAACTGAATTTAGATATTCAGTCGAATATTTAGAAATGTTATTAAGACAAATTTAAAATATGGAAAAAAAAAGAATTGAAGACACTTTAACATCATTCTATGAAGAATATAGAGATGAAAATGCCGAACTTTTTGAAAAAGACATATTTGCTCAAAGTATGCTTAAAGCAATTAAGTCAGGTGATAAAGAATTAATTCATAAAAACGTTAAGGAAACTAAAGTTTTTGATGAAAAATGGATTGAAACACTAGAGTCATATTTCCCATCAATTGATTTAATTATGCGTAATCCTAAATCAGGATTAAAATATGAAGATGAAGTGGTTGCGATTGAAAAGGCAAGAAAAGTAGATGCGAAATCAATTAGACACCTATCTGCCAACACGCATTTAATTAAAGAAGTAAAAGGGGAAGATATTAGACCTAAAAAGATTTTAACAACTTACTCTGAAATAGATTATCAGACTTATGAAAATAGGATGGTGGCATCATTAATTGACCGCTTGTTTTATTTCGTAAGATCGCGTTATGAAGTTATTAAAGAGTTTGGCGATTCATATCAAAATAAAACTTTATCATTTAAGGCAGATTTTCCTTTAAATGAAGTTAGACTGTCTTTTGATTTAAAACTTAATATTAAAGAAGAACCAGAAGATGCAAGTATTAATAAATATAACCACGAAATATTAGAGCGTGTTAAAAGACTAGAAATATTAGTATCTGGGTTTAAGAGATCTAAATTTATGGAAGCATTAAAAAGTGCTCCTAAAGTTAGAACACCAATTATGAAGACCACGGCAATTATGCAAAACCCAAATTATAAGAATTGTTATATGTTGTGGTTGTTTTTAGACCGTTATAACACATTAGCATTTGAAACAGTTATCGAAGAAAAAGATATGAGTTTAGATGGTGAATATTTAGAAAGTGTTTATAACAATATGATTGTTGGTCTTTCATCAATTCTCTACTATCAAGAACAAAGAAGACAAGAATTTAACATATTTGATAAAATTAAGAAGGCTAAATCTATCAAGGTAATTAAAGATTTAGATGTTAACCCTTTTTTAGAAGAAGATATTGACATAGAAGATTATTCAGTCAATCAATTTTACTTAGAACAAAGTAGAAAATTATTTGAACAAGCCCTAGAATATCATGAATCTACTTCAAGTACTCATGAAGTAGCTTTAAGAAAGGCCTTAAGGGAAACATTAGAATTTAGTAATGCTTTATATGAAGATTTCTTTGAGTTCCAAAAAGAAGATGATATTTTTAGAAGATTAGTTGATTCATTAACTCCTGAAGAAGAACTAACGCAACTTCGTGAAATGGCGAAGGTTGCGAAAATCATTAGAGAAGTTAAAGAGGTGGATTATCGCAAGAGCGTAGCATTTGAACGAAGACTGTTAAATCGTATCGCAAAATTAGACCAACACTTTATTAATCACTCTAAACGAGGCATTTTATCATTTGTTGAAATGCAAAAAGAAGAAATGACACTTAAAAATGAAAAAGAACGAAGTTTAAGAGAAGCGGAACTTCTAAGTGAAGAAATTAAAAAGACTCAAGAGACAAATATTGAATTGGCTAGGTTAGCTAAATCTGTTGATAGACAATTTAAGAAGATAGAAAGAGATCACAAGCGTAACTTAAGAAGAGCTTTAAGAGAACTTGAAAGAGAGCTTAGACAAGTTCATCAAACAAAAGTTAAAGAAATTGAAGAAAAACATCAAATAGTAATTGATAATATTGAAAAAGAACGTAGAGAAAGAATTGAAGCATTAACTGCAAAATTTGTTTTAGCTAAGGAAAGGCTAGCTGCTGAAGAAGCGATTAAGTTAAAAACTAAAAAAGAAATAGATGAACAAATTTACGCACAAGAAATAGAAACATTAGAGTTAAAGAGTTTAGAAGAACAAGAACGCTTAAAGAAAGAATATGTTATCACTGAAAAGGAATTAAAAAAAGAAACTAAAGAACTTACAAGAAAGAGAAAATCTGAAGATAGTATTGCGGTTAAGTTTATAGGTAGTAAAAAAGTTGATATAACCTTATTTGGTTCTTCACCAAAAATAGCCGAATTATTAAGCAAAAAGAAAAAGAAAGGTAGTACTTTATTAAGAGTTATTAAGAAGAAAAAATTCTAACTTCAAATTTAAAGGAACAGTAATATGAAAGTAATTAAAAAGACATTTAAATATGTATCAATTGTTATTAGCGCTTTAATATTTGTTTTAGCGATTATTACAGTATTATTATCTGTTCAAGCAAAAAAAGAAAATAAAATGATGTCTTTTTTTGGTTATTCTTATTCGGTTGTAGCGTCTCCATCAATGGAACCTGAAATAATGACCAAAGAAATAATTGTAATTAAAAAAATGGATTTTGATTCGTATTTAGAGAAAGCCAAAGTTAATGAAGATGTTTTAGTTTATTACTCTAATACTTATAAACGTTTTATTGTTCACGAATTATATGAGATTCAAGAAGAAGGACTTTTATTAAAAGGCGTAAATAATGATTCTCCAGATATAGAATTAGTCACCAAAGATAATTTTGTCGGGAAAGTTGTTATGCATGGGGGAGCATGGTTTGGTAACATTTTACTTGGCTCAAGATTTATTATTGTTTTCGTTTTATTAATATTTTTAGTTTTTGTAATATTAAGCGAAGTTCTTAAAGTTATGTTAAAAAAAGAAACTAAAAATCCTAAATTAAGTAAAACAGAAGACGAAAAAATCAGACAAGAAATACTTGAAGAAATAGAAAGGGAAATGAAACAGTGAAAAAAAGGATAGTACCATTTATTTTTCTAGCACTAACATTTGTCTTACTTACAAGCGTTGTGTATGCTTGGTTTTCAACAGGTATTGATGTTAAAACAGAATTAATATCAGTTAATGTGGGAACAAACCAAGTAGAAACTCATCTTTTTGTTCAAAAACAAGGTGAAGAAGAAGTATTAATTACTAACCAAGCTCAATTAGCGGAAATTCTTAAAATGGGAATACCTAGTGATGAATATGTATTTAGAATTAAAATTGTAAATCATATGAGTAATACCGCTACCGCAAGCATTATAGTTAATGATATTACTAGTACTCCTGATATTGGCTTTTCAGGAGATTTAAAAGATGCATATCTTATTAAAGATCTTAATGTGAAAGTGGTTAGGGAAGGTTTGCCTATTGAAAATTTATACCTAACACCAAATTCTCCTACACAAGGTGTTGGGGTTGATGGTCAAGTATTAAGTGTTAGTAGGATTAATAATGTTATAGTTGATAATAAAATAGTTTTAGCTAACAATATTTTGATTGCGTCTGGTGAGGCAATCAATATAAAAATAACTTTAGCTTTTGATTCAAATATTGTTAGCACAGAGTATCGTGGACAAATGATATTTAATGAATTTAGAATTGTAATAGGAGAGTAGGTATGAAAAAACAAACAACAATTTTGATTGTTTCAATAATAGCATTGTTAGTGACAATCATTTTTGTTTACGCACTTTATATTGATACTAAAACTACTCCTAAAATAACATATAAATCTGGAAAAGTTGTTTATAATTTAGAAGGAAGCACTGTAGAGGGAAAAGTAGTTCCGGGACAAAACTTAATTAATACTCCATATACACTTACTAATAATTCAACAGTTGATAGTCAACTAAGAATAAAACTACTAATTACTTTAGATGATGAAGTACTATCATACAATGATGAACGGATAGAGACAGATGTTTTATTAGAACCGACATTTATTTTAGTAGAGGGTTATTATTATTATGGTGGAGTAGATGGGATACTTTTAAGCACTAATACAACACCAATTACAATTATAAGCCAACTTATTTTAGATGGTAATTTTGTTAAAAACAATTATGGTAATAATCCTGAAGACAAGGATTATTCCAATAAAAACATTAACATTAAATTTATTTTTGAAGCTAAACAAGCCGATCATGTTACTTGGCAAATATTAGGTGAAGAAGATATTGACTTTACAACTGGACTTGAAAGGACTTAAATGAATAAAAAAACACATAAAAACTTAATCATTCAAGTAATTGTTTTAATTGTAATGGGAATTATTTTCATCTCCTCTGTTTTTGGTTGGTTTGCCACAGGACATAAGAATCATGTTGTTATTTTTACAACAGGAAACTTAGAAGCAGAAGCAACTCTTTATCAAGCAGATGACCCTGATTTTGATGGTGTTTTCTTGGATTCTGATTATCAGGTGAAAACAAGTGATATATTAATAGAAAATGTCGTAAGTAACCAAATATACAGCTTTAAATTAGTTGTTAAAAATAAAGGTACACTACCAGGAAGTTTAACGATTAATTTAAAAGATATCTTATTTTTAGATGATAATAACAATCCAAATGCGACATTTAATCAAGCATTTGAATTAAAGTATTCAAACCTTAATGAGACAACTTATACTCATCATGAATTATCATTTCCCACAAATAATTATGAAATAGCTTTAAAAAATCCTTTAAATACTGATGAAGAAGTAGTATTATTATTTCAAATTATTGTTGGAAAAAAATTAACAAACGCACATTATGGATTTAAGTTTTCAATTTCAACGATTGAAGTGAAACTTGAACAACTTTCTTAATTAAACAGAAGAAAAAGGTGAATTTCTTGAAAAAAATTTGGTATAAAATAGTATTATCTTTAATTTTAGTTGTACTTTTAAGCGTTACCTTAACTAGCGCTTATTTAACCGATTCTAAAACTAAAGATGATACATTAACAATAGGTTATTTAAAAATTCAAGAAATTCAAGTTTATTTTGAAAAAGATGGTAGCACACTTCCTGCAACATACGCTACCACTATTGATGGGCGTGATAAAGTTGGTGTTTATGAAATAAATATTACTAATCCTAATGACATGAAATTTATTAAAAATGTTAGAGTAGATATTTATATTATTAGTAATGTCGATGCTTATTTAAGGGTTAAGTTAAATGAACAAATTATAAGAAAAAAAGCTAACTATTTAGGTGATTTAACAGAAACTGCAATTACACATGAACCAACCTTTTTTAACTACGACGAGACAAAATGGTATAAACATGAGAGTTTAAATCCATATGATACATATTACTATTACATGACTAAAACAAAGCAAGAAGATCCTTTAAAGATTTCTTTTGTAATACCTTATGATACAACGCAAGATTATAGTGCATATACAGATGGACATGTTTTACAATTAGGAATTGAAGCTAATTTAGTTCAAGCTAATTATGGTGGTCCTTTACATAACTGGGGCTTAGCAAACCCACCTTGGGGAGGCGAGTGGTAATGAAAAACATTAAAAAGATATTTATTTTAATTACAGCAGTAGTGTTTTTATTCACTATTTTTAATGTTTCAAATATAAATAAAAAAGATAACTTAAAAGCAGAAGGCTATCTTAAAAGTGTTGATTTAGGAGCGGAATTAGGATTTGAAGAAATAGTTGATCCTTTTTTGTTAACATCAAATTATTTATCTTATACTGAGTTTAAAGCAACTGTTGCGACACCAACCGCAACAGCAAGCGATATTCTTCAAATAAAAACAGAAGGAAAGAAAATTAGATTTGATAATGCAAATGAATTATATCAGTTTTCAGTTGATGTTAGTGCTTTTATAGATAAAAATTATTCAAATAATGGAACACAAACAGAAAGAGTTCATGCGTTATTAAGTTTAGATTATGTTTTAGGTAATGATATTGATTACTTAGATACGCAAGGAAAAGCCTTTATTCCAATTGGCTATAATTATGATGATGATATTTCACATCACTCAGCAACATTTACTGGCTCATTTGATGGTCGTGGTTTTGAAATTAAAAACCTATTTATTACTGATTATGATGGTTTAGTTATTAAAGAAGAAGAAAGAGATATTATGGTTACACCATATTATTCAATGTTTTCTTTTAATAGTGGAGTAATTAAAAACTTTGGTTTGTTAAATCCTCACCTCGCATTAAGAATTCCTCATGACGCAATTACTAAAGCGAGCCATATAGTTGGTGAAAACATGGGGACTGTTGAACATGTTTTTGTTGTTTATCAAGGTAAAGAAGCAGGAATTATAATGAACACACCAGCAGGTCAAACAACATCTTCCTATGAAGCGGCAGGACTTGTTTATTCGAATAAAGGTACGTTTAAAGATGCCTATTATGCTGGTGAATTTGTGGTTAATAAGACAGTTATTAAAAACTTTAATGTTCAACCAGTTCTTTATAAAAATGAAGGTGGAATAGTTGCATCATTAGTTTATGATTCAACGATATATAAACTAAATATAATCATTGATGGTCAACCATTTGATGTTACACCGGTTAATAGCCTTAATACAGGCAAAACCACAACTGAACTTAAGACAAATGGTCTTGATAATAGCTGGTTTTATTATCCGAATTTTCGTTATCCAGCACAATTCGGATTAAATAAAGACATTAATAATAATTTAATAATTAGTAATGCAGTAGAATTTATTTACTTTAATAAGTTAATTTTGTTAAATTATTATGATGCTAATAATATTTATTATCGTAATCATAACTATATATTTACAAGTAATGTTGATTTAAGAGAAGTTGCTAATAATGCTTATGTGACTCCAAAACAAAAAGTTTCAAGTAAAATTGATGGAAACAATTTCCATCTTGGATATATTAATATTCAAAAAGGCTTAATGATAAACGAAGACTACTACTCTGGATTGTTCAGTGTTTTTGGTGGTGAGTTATTAAATATTACAATTAATAAAGCCTTAGTAGATTTACAAAGTTGTTGTCCAGCTCCAAAATTAAATTGTCATACTGGTTTAATTGCGGGAACACTTGAAAATGCAAAAGTAGAAAATGTTAAAATTGACGCTAGTGTTTCTCTTGGAACAAAATCTCCAGGTTCAATGAATTTAGGTATTATTGCTGGTGATGGTTATGGTTTAATTAAAGATACTTATATTAACGGAGATTTAACCGCAAACACAATTACCGACTCAACTGATTTAACTAGTATTAGTTACGCTATTGGTGGTGTGATTGGCAGATCAACTATGAATCAAAAACTAACATTAAACCGTGTTTTATATGTTGGAGATATTAAAGGACCAACATCAAATCACACTGAGGCTATTCAAAATCTTACTGTTTATTTAGGTGGAGTAATTGGTCATACGTTTAATACAATTGTAAAAGATGATTATTATAAGATTATGAATGCTGGAGTTATTAAACTAGAAGAATTAAATGCTAATAACTTAACTTACTATACAGGTGGTGTAGTTGGTTATAGTGAAGGTAGAGCATACACTTTAAGTGACAATAATAGAAACTGGTATCATAGAGGAACGTTTATTAATAATATTGCGAATATTAACACAACTACTAAAAAAGTTTATGTAAGTGGTGTTGTTAATGCTAATCATATTGAAAAAACAGAGTTTATTGGCTTACTTAATGAACATTTAGAAATAGAATATGAAAGCCAAACATATTTAAGAATGTTAATTGATAAAACTTACAAAAATAGTGATTTAGTTTTCACACCATTAATTAATTCATTAAGTACTTATGGAATAACCGTTTCACAGTCAATTAATAAAGGTAATCAAGAATTTGATTATTTTGTATCATCATCTGGCATTATTAGAACTAGTGGACCAAGTTTGTTAAGATTTGTAGAAAACCAAGGTAATGTATTATTTGATGGTTTTTCACATGATAGTAAAATGGTTGTAAGTGGGATTACACCAAGTGAAAACGTTGATTATTTAAACGTTATTAATAGTGGTGATATTACACTTCAAAACATAACAAATACAACAACATCTACAACTCAATATTTTAATAGTTCATCTGATACATCTATTAGAGTAAGTGGTATTACAGAAAAACTAACAACTGATAGATATATGAAAAATAGTTATAATGAGGGAAAAATAATTGTTGCGAATATTAGCCTTACTAGAGCTAATTTATATGTTGGTGGTTTAGTTGTAGAAAATCAAGCAGGAGACTTACACAATCAAGATGCTAGCACAATGCCAAAGGCAACAAAAGGTATAATTAATAGTATTAACTATGGTGATATTACAACAACAAAAACAAGCGTCATTCGTGGTATTGCTGGTAGGGGAAATGCCTTTGTTGGTGGAATAAGTAGTTTAAATAGAGGGTCAATTCAAGACACTATTAACTATGGTAGAGTTACAATTTATAATAAAAGCACAACATCTTCAGTAACGTTCGCCCCAACGACTAGTTCATATGAGGCAGGAATAGTTACTGCTTATGATGCTGGTGTTGTTGTTGGAGGAATTACGGCAACAATTACATCAGGAACATCAAGAGTATTTGACACGTCTAATAGTGGAGATATTATTGGTGTTTCTAATCACTTTGTTAGAAGTGGTGGAATTGTTGCGCAATCATTAGCAAAAGAAATAGAGGCAGGGAGAATATATGCATCCAATGAACCCTTAATCACTACAATCGCAGATTCAATCCTATCAAACGGTATTAACTATAATAATGTTTTTTCAATAACAAGTAATATTCAGGAGTATCCTACTAGAAGTACTACCCAAAGATTTCGTATTAACATTTCTAGTGCTTATGATACTGACCATGATCAAGACGATCAACGCACGTATTCTACAACAACCGGAACGGCGTACCGCCCTGGAATTAATGCATCAGCCGGTGGTGTTATTGGTTATGGATTAAGTAAAATGAGAAGAATGATTAACCACGGAAGAGTTGTTTCAACTGATGTTGCGGGTGGAGTTGTTGGAGCTACATATGCTATTGGAGGTAGCAACTATCCAGAAACATATGTAAATATTGACACTGCAATTAATTATGGTGAAATTAGGGCTTATAAAAAAGGAAGTTATACTAATTTTGATACAATTGATTTCAATGTTACTTCAATAGAAAGTTATTTATATGGGGTGAATGATCCGTTTATTTTTCCTAATATATCTGATGAATTAAAACGATTGCTTCCACAAAGTAAACGTGGTATTGGAGGCGTTTTTGGGCGTTTACAACGTGGCGGAAACGGAATAATGATAGGTTATGGAGCAAATGCTAAGTTTGACTTCGTTGTTAATATGAATAAAGATGTCGATTTAATTGGAAGAATGGATCAAACTTATAATTATTCTTATACTTCTCCAGCATTTGATTTTAGAGATGCTAAATATTATAGTGCAAGAGAAAATGATACAACAAGTGTTTCATTAACGGGATTTTATTTTTACACCACTAGAGATTTTCAATCAGCAACTTCAACAGAAGTCAAATACACTAAAATAAGATATATTGAATATAATGAAGGTAATACAAGATACCGTCAGTACCAAGGCTTTGGAACTACTATAACGAGGAGTAACGCATATAACCGGGGAATATTCCATGTCGTGGGTATAGCCGCGCAAGTTGAAGGTGATGGAATGTATTCTAGAGATGGAACTCTTGTTAGCCAAACTACTACACCTGAATGGCATAATCTTCAACCTAGAACATCTGTAGGAGAAGCAAATCCGGATTTAGGAACTGCATATTTCCCACATGAAAATGGAGTAACAATACCAGAAAGAAGTTTTGTTGGTGGTGTTTCTTATAATCCTTATGAGGAGTATAGTTACTATAATGTTAGTGGTCCTTGGTGGAATCGTACATATGAATATGGTAGAACAAAATTTCTTAGACCAAAAGAGGTTCCATGGATTTCAGAAAATACAGAAATAGATATTGATGCGATTGATGTTTATAATCCAGCATTTGAAATGAGAAATGAAAAAACAATTTTATCAGATGGACAACCAATTACATCATATATTTCTTATGCGACAAATGAAATATTAGGTCAGAGTTTTAAGCCAGTTAAACCTGATGGAATGTATGTATTAGCATCATCATCTGGAAGTATTTATGGTTCTACTTTACCAATCAACACTAAATTAAATCAATTAGGAAAATTAGATGGTGAAAAACCATTTGATATTGATTATGAATCAACGGAACATCAAATATTTGAACCAGATACAGACCCTAAATATCAACAATATGTTAATTTGTTCCAAGTAGCATTAAATGATAAATCAAGACTTTTAACGACTAATCAAACATTAGCGTTTTTAGAAAACAATAGCGGTTATGTAGTAAATAATCCTTCTATAAATCATACCACGAGAGTAATAACTTTTACCTATAACATGGCACTTTTACATGAAAATCAAAATATAGTCAATTTTAGTGTTAATGATGCTGCATTACCACTAAGGGCTTTTATTGCGGCACCATATGATACAACAACTTGGCCTAACAAAGAATTATTTAGAGAAAACTTAAAAATTGAAAGCCTTACTTATCCAAATAGAGTTGCCTCACAAAATCATTATCCTCCTAACTTAACGTTTGATTTTTCAATTAATTCAGGATTTACATTTGCAGGAGGTAAATGGAATACAACAGGCACAGAAATAACTTATAATGTTGGGTCATTTAGAAGTTATTCAGAAGCGGCTCTTGCGGATGATTCACTAATGGATATTTTCTATACAGATTATGATATAGAAGTGAAATTTATTCAAGCACCAGCAACACCGACAATTAGGGCAATATCATATAAGTTAGACAATCAAGCAGCTGTAAATATTCCAATAAGTGCGGATTTAAATAATTACATTATCACAACAGAGTTTAATGAAAGTATAACGGTAAATCATCGCGATAGTACTGTTCCTAAAATATTAAATATCGGCTATGATTTTACAAATCAAATAAAGATTTATTATCTTGATGATAATAGTATTGAACACTTAGTTTTAAATGAATATTATCAAATTGAAAGTACTCCAGTTTATTTAAATGGAGCTAACCATGATTTTATTTCAACAATTATTTTTAGTGAAGAATTAAGAGGTGGAACATACTTAATTAAGTATAAATATTATAATAGTGATTCAGAAAAGATAATTCAAGTTACTAAGGCAAAAAGTGCTGATGCGAATATTGAGGAATTTAAACACGAAAATTCTATTTTACAGTATAACCCTTCTACAACCATTCAAACAACCATTCCATTTTTATACACAATTAATCCTAGTCAGTTATCAATTGAAACAACGACAGTCTCAAATGTAGCATATTTAGAAAATACGAAGTATTCAACACCATTTTTAGAAGTTCTTGAAATTTCACCGTTTTCTAAAATTGTCTTAATTACTAATGAAAAAACTTATATTGATGGATACGTTAGATATACAATTAGATATACAATTGAAGCTGAAAATGAAACACAAAAGATATACACTCATATTTTAGATGAAGAACATATCGCATTAACTTCTAAATATGTTGATGGTGTTATTACAGATGATGTGATTTTAAAGGCAGAAAGAGAAGCGAATTTAACTACATTTGGACTTTATTATTCAGATATTTTATTAGAATATCGACAAATATTTTATAATTTAGATAATACCGCTTTTGCATATATACTAGTACAAGAAGTAACCCCAAATGAAGGAATAACTTTCTTAGTTGAAGATTCTACATTAGATGTTTTAATGGATTATACAGTTGAACCCGGAAATTATACAGTTAATATTAAGTTTGTAAGAACTGAAGGTACAACTACACATGAAATTGATTTAGGTTCACAAGTGTTTCAAAAACTTGAAGGTACAAGAGCGTATTTAAATGACATAACATTTGCGGAAGACGAAATAGAACTTAGTGATCCAACAATTCATATTATTGACTCTTCACAAGAAACACCAATTGAATATGATAACAATAATACTAATATATTATTTAGAACATATAACGAAAGTTATAATCCAATTGTATTCTATGTTGGGATTAATTATGATGGTGCTGATTTAGCTAATGAAAAACACATTAGAATTATTGGTGAGATTGATAATGTTGATTTAACCTCTTATGCACCAAATATATTAGAATATTTACCAATTGGTGCGACAATAAGTAGACTTTATTATGAACTTGATGAATTTGATAATATAGTTTTAAAAGAGACAACTCCAATAGGTAAAGATGCGACACTACTAGAGCGTGAAACATTAAATGCCGATTATACTTTATATCCAAGAGATCAAAGTGAACCAGATGATAATAGTGAAGAAGACGTTATTATTACTTACAAGGTAACCTCCGAAGATGGCTTAAGTACAGTTTATTATTATGTTAGCGTCTTAGACGCCACCTATAACGTCACATTTATTTTTAACATATATTACATGGATAATGGAGTTAAAAAAACAATAAATTCAATTGATACTTTTAATACTATACCAATATTAGTTGAAGTATCTAATATTAATACAAACCTCTCATATGTTGAACCAGCACTTCAAGTTAGTCAGTTCCCACCATTTACAACCATTGTCAACTATCAAAACCAAATGAGAATGTATTACCAGGCAATTCCAGTTAACCAAGAAAGTCACTATCGGTTTAGATTCGCGAGAAATCAAGCGGGATTCTTCTTATTTAATGTTGACTTACCTAATAATTATACATACCAAATAGAATATAATGGTGTTGAGTTAAATGATGGTTCTAATTATGTTGCGGGAGCAAAAGGAAAGTATTTCTATATTAACTATGGTACTCGTACAAGAACTAGAAGGCTAGACATTATTATTTATGATCAAGACTATAGTGGTGGATGGGGCTTACAAGATAATGATAAGACTTATCATCCATAAAAAAACAAAAAAACGGCTTAACAAAGCCGTTATTTGTTAGTTGGTGGAGATGACGGGATTTGAACCCGTGTACAAAACTAAACTGCTCTACACTTTCTACATGCTTAGTTCTTCAATTTTATTTAATCAAGTGATTATGGAAGAACACATTATCAAATGACGAGTCCTGTTAATTCGTCTATATTCTTATGACTGCAGAATATAGATATATCTTACTTACTGTACTTTAAGATAAACTGTAAGAAAGTTTAACATAAAGCTGCTGCCTATTCTTAGGCTGCAAAAGCAAAATTATTGTTTCCGGTTATTTTGAAAACCTCGTGTGTTTTTAGTTGCACCACCAACGCATGCTTATATAGTCAATATAATCCTGGCGAATCCATAAACATCCCCAAGCAGAAGTATTATATAAAATAATTAGAAAAAATGCAACTTTATTCATTAAACCACAAGTTTATTTACAATAAAGGGTCAATAAATTATATTGTTAATAAGTTATAACATTAAGAGGCAAAAAGGAGAGGATAAATTATGGACGTTGATAAGGAAATGTTAGCAATGGAAAATGAAGACTGGCATACTTTTGATGAGTATGATACAGTAATACTTACTGATATAGCGCCAGCGAATGTAGTTAAAGATTATAACGATGAAGTGCGCTACTGGACTTTTTATTTAGGTAAAGATTATTATGTGTATCCACAACAATTTTATGAAATGAGAATGCGCATAGGTTACACTTTAGAAAAGATATTAGAAGAAATGAAAGAAATCTATACAAAAGAACAAGTCATAAAATGGGAGGAAAATTTAAAAAAATGAGTTTAAATATGAGATGTAAACCACTTTTAAATTTTAATTATATTGTTGAACATCAATATAATAATTTAATCGAGGATAAGGAGATTTTTGTAGGTGATAAACCTTATAATTATCAAGATATATCCCTTGAAATGAAAAAAGTTGTTTTAGAATCTAAAGATGTAGATTTATTTATAAGAATCAAAGAAAAAGAAGCAAAAACTAAAAAAAACAATCACTGAAAGATAAAAAGAAAACTTAAGAAAAAAGATAAGAGTTGAGGAACAATACTATAAAACCAGTGATTGTGGAATGATTTTACAGTTTTTTAATTTCGAGAGCAATAAAATGCTTGATTTAAAAACAAGGGTTTTAGAAGAAATACTAGATGGGAAATTACTTAGTGAAATTGAAGATTTAAATACTATTTTAGAAAACCATCTTGAAAATATATATAAAAGACGCTGATAAAATCATGTGTGTAATTGAATGGTAAGTTTTTAAAATGTTTATAATTAAAACAGCG
>JGI24502J29692_10020574_pt1 | contig 23199 bp, 31 predicted proteins | sample BioPla3RNA1_FD_29692 | JGI IMG/M metagenome (IMG submission 29692)
TATTTACAGTTGCAAAGGAGGGATAAATCATTGTCACATAACTTTTTAAAAAGCTTTAATTCAATTCTTCCTCCAAGTCAGCAAGAGCGACTTAAAGATATGATGCTGGTAGACCCAGACCCAAATCTTAGCACAGAGCAACTAGAGCAGGAAGTACAAAATCTACTAAGCCAACTCGGGAAAAACTCTCCGACAATGCAGCTTAGAATTCAAAGCGGAAAAACAAACTCCCTGGAATACAATACTACACTAAGGGAAGTTCTAGCGGACCTGAGTGCTCTGTATCATGAGTCGACCCTGCTTGATGCAATCATCTCAAACAACGCAAAGATTAATCTGTCTACCATAACAGAGATTGAGTCTGAAATTAATAGAATTGAACGGAAGATTGAGTCCATCAATCTCCTAGCTGATAACCATGAGGGGTATTCCTCAACGAGCAGAGATGATTTCTTTGACGAGGAAAAGAGACAAAGAAGCAGAGAAGGGTCTGCAGAGGGTCTCTTCGCAGATAGAGATTCTCCTAAAGGAGAGGTGTTGCCAAAAGAGCTAGACGCTCATGTAGACAAGTCCGTTGGTTGCCTAGAGCTTCCTCTAAGCTCCAGCAATTACGACAGGCTACACCTTAATGGAAGCACCGTGGCCACAATAGAAATCTTAGAGCAAGTGGGCGAAGGGTTTAAAGATTTTGACCCTAGCTACTCGATTGACAAGGCTATTGATATTGAAGAAGATACCTTCTGGGGAGAAGTTATTTTAGCCGATGAGCCCCTACGAGTTCCATTAGATGGAGTTGATAGAGGAGCTGTATGTAAGTTCAAGATTACCTTGCCTAATCCATCAACTGTCTCTGAAATAACTATTCTTCCCTATAGTGAATTCCCAATAGAGCTAGTTAGCATAGCCTATACTATAGATGACGTCGACAGTCTCGGGGGGTACATTAAGGAGTGGGATAGAGAAAATCCTTGCTTCATCGATTCTTCCTTTAAGTACAACTTTCCAGCGGTCACAGCAAAAAGCCTGATTATAACGATATGCCAACAGCACTCTAATAGACAATCTTACATAATTACAGAGGAACAAAAGCAAAATAGGCAGCTATGGAGTAAAGTAAGTGCAATCGAAAAAGAAATCACTTTAAATACACCTTGGATAGAAAATGAGGATATTGAAAATCCTTCAGTCACTCAAGACAAGATTGATGAGCTTGATTCTACTTGGCAGATATACCTAAAGGATAAAGACAGAAAGAAATCAATTATTGATAGAATTATCGTGGCCCTGAGAAAAATTGTTACCTTTGGACAATATGAAGAGCCAAAGGAGAAAGCCCCCAAGAGAGTACAAGTCGACAAGTTTGAGTATATTTATGGAGCTTATGATATTGGAGTATATGGAAAAGAGTATCATCCCACAGGGATATATGTTTCAAAGCCTCACAATATGGCTGGAAACATTATGCAGGTAGTATTGGAAGCTGAAGAAGAACATCCTGTATTCTATAAAAATTATAGAGAAGGCCAAGATTTACGTAGAGGAATCATTCAAAAGAAGATTTGGAGTGGTGACTCCATTATTAACTCTGGAGATCCACTTAGAAGAACTAGTGTTGAGTACTACGTTACAGCAAAGGAAAATCCAGAGAATAAGGACTGGATCCCCATTCTTCCGCTTGGGCAAAATGGAGTTAACCAGGAGGTTATTAGATTCTCTGATGGAAGAGTTGGGAATGCAAAGTTAAGATTCCCATGTGATAAGGATAAACCATTTCATCTGTACAAGAATGAAGAACCTCTAAGATATGGCATTCATTGGAGTTTTTCCGAAGAAAAAAATGGCCTTCTTTCTGATCAAAAGATAGAAATTAGACCTGGAGTATGGGATCCAAACTCCATCTTCTCTATTGACTACTATCCTAGTGGAAATCCATACCTCGTAGATTTTATCGCTGCCATTGAAGAAAGGAATCTCAAGCCATCAACAACATCGGAATATTTCTTTGGAACTGACAAGAACTGTAGAGTTCAATTGTCTAGGTATCCATTTGTAGACAGGGCTAGGCTCATTGATGATCGTGATAAACAGGAAATTACCTATAATCCAGTAAGGGTTACACTAAATCCAGACGACATTGAGGGTAAAACTAAAGAGATTTTAGGAATTGATGGATTCAGCAAGTCGGATTTTCATATAAAGGGCAAGGATAAAGCGATTGAGTCTGAAATTCGGTCTACTAGAGACAAAACAAAAACATTTCTTCCAGCTAGGCTTTTAAATGTTACAGAATACTTCGAAGCTGTAAATCCACCGCTGCGCCCATATGACACGAGAGAAAGTTATCCTACATTTGAATATGCCCATGAAGGCAGAAATGTATATTTTACAGAAACCTTTAAACACGATGGCCCAGTAGCAAACTACGACAAGAGCAATGGAAATGCAATCATAAAGGTAGAATATGACTATATCGTCTCTGGAATTAGAGTAAAAATAATACTAAGAAGAACAAGCAGTGCAGACGCCTCAGTCTCTCCAAGAGTCAAAAGCTATACGCTCAAGGGCAGAAGCTTGTTGTAATAGGAGGCCTACATAAATGGCAAACAGAGACCTAATACGAATTGATAGAGAAATTCACAACGAGCAAGTCGATGACTTTATCGAGAGGCTTAATGAAGAAATCGAATCAGGGAAACTTCAACATGAAGGAGAAATTCTTTATAGATTTTTCTCTGGGGTTCGAGCTCTTTTAACCAAAATTGGCAAGCCAACGATGAAAAAACGATATGTTTATGCCATGTCTCCTCCTAGAGCGTCTGATATAAATGAGACCTTTCGAGAAATACATAATGATACTAGAGGAGCCTTTAGTAGTCATCGTCTCCTAGGAGAAGCAGCAAGGCTAAACTTTAATTATGGAATCACAGAGCGACTAAGGCTTAGAAACAAAATTAGAAAAATTGGAGAAATGGTTAACAATTATATAGTCACAGCAAAGAATACAATATCTAGGCTAACTATTATTAGGGATACATTTGTAACCATGGATAATATCGATACGGCATCTATCTCAAATCCTGCCAGCGTCAACATGTCCGAAGGATTTGTTTGCCTTCACGCCTCCGAAAAAATCAGAAGGACTGAAGGGGCAGAAATTCTAGACCCAGAAAATCTTAAGTCAAATCACAAAGAAGCTCTCCCTGGCAATATGTTTGTCGCTTACAAGACAAACTCCAATATCGCAGAAAGAGTTAGAGACAAACTAGACAGTCCAGAAAGTAGCGGAGAAGAATGGGATCTTGAATGGAACCGCGACAATAAAACAAACTTAGATGCAATCTTTGATGGGCAGGACAATACATGGTTTGAGTTCCAAATGATAAATATTCCCGAGAAGGAAAAACTACCAAGTGGAAGAACACAAGGACACGGCTTACACTGGAAAGATGGATTGGAGATCTATCACGGAGACAGAGAGTCTGATCATCTTACACTTACCCTAGTAGTCAAGCTGAAGGAAGCAACAACGCTAAACTGGATACACTTCCAGCCATACATTCCTCCAAGGTCCGATATCAAGTATAGAGTTGACTATGTCGGAACATCCCTAACAAACTCAAGTGACTATATCCCAGTCTCCTCGGATTTCGAAAATTCTTATGTTATTATTGGTGGAGATTCACAGGTTGCTGACCTAGACTTTAAGGATAGAGAAAAGTATACTGGTCACGGAATCTGGACGTTTCCAACCAGGAAGGCCCAATATATAAAATTCGAAATTACTTGCGAAAGCCCATACGATGAAAATATCGCTCATCTTTACTGGACTGTGACCTATGAAACCACAACAACAAAGAGAAGGCTATTTGGCAAGACGGTTACTACGACAGAAACCACGGAAAGAATTCCTGGCCCCCTACCAGAAAAAGGAGAAATTACAGCAAAGCACCTAGGCGTAGAAGGAGCAATTGCTGGAGCAGTAGGAGTAGCTGTAGGTGTAAAAGCTGGAGTCATTGCTGGATCCTTCGCAGGTCCAATAGGAATGCTTATTGGTGCGGGAATTGGCTTTCTCTTTGGCTCCCTCTTTGGAACAAAAACTGAAGTCACTCGTGTGGATGACCCAGAGCCAGGGCTTGATGTATATAGCGGATGGAGATGGCTTATTGGAATTAGAGAATTAAATGCTTATGCCCATAAGTATGATCGATCAAGTACACTCCTCACAAAGAATCTAATATCAACAAAGCCTATAGGCGAAGTCTCCCTTAGCGTAAGTGAGTTTATTCCTGAAGAATTTTATGCCAAAGATCTTTCAACTAAAAACCAGTGGATTCGATATTCTTTAAGTCTGGACGACGGAAAGACTTGGCACAGAATATCTCCTCTAGAACATAAGCCAGTTGGCGGAGAGGGAGAAGTCTTTCCAAATAAAATAATCTCAGCCACTCCCAATATTTCCCCAGAAGCTCAGACAGAAGGAAAAACCTATGTAAATCCAGAAGGGGATGTTAGGTCTATAAGATTGATGGCAGAATTTAGCAGGCCTGAGGATATTGAAGATATGACTCCAATTCTCTATGATTATGAATTAAGAATCTTGCCAAAGGAGGATGAAGAATGAGCATTAAGAAGCGACAAATATTAACTACTCTTAATAGAATCATTAAAGAAGAGCTACAGCTCGGTGAACTTCCCTCCTTCGAAAAGATAGACAAGAGAATAAATGATTTCTTCAAGAATAAGACCCTTGGACTTCCAACAATGGAGTTCAGACCAGCCAAGCATCGGGAAATCTCTTCCTCAGAGGACTGGAATAAGACAATAGACGAAATTCACACAGATCTTACTGTCTTATATGAGGAAAACATTGACCAAGCAGAAAGAATCCTAGCAGACTTTGACTTCTTTGAAACAGAGAAGAAAAGACTGGAGCACAAAATTAAGTCTCTACATGACAAAATATCAGAATTGCTTCTTCTCAATGCAAACATTGATGGTTACCTATATTCGACGTATGATAACTTCAGTGACCAAAGTAAAATCAATATGGCTGAAACAAACTGCTGGATTGATCACAATCTGAATCAAGTTACTCCTATGCTCAATAGAATAGGCAACATAAAATACGACTTGTCAAGTAAAGTGCCCAAGGTAACCTTAACAGACAGAGAAGGAATTCTTAGAGAAGTTATAGAATCCCCTACGATAAACATGCTTGACGACAACTTAAACACTTCGTGGATCAGTAAAGTGATAACTAGTAAAGAAGTTCCAATAGAATATCGAATAAAAATTCCAATCGACGTTCCTCTAGTATCCAGGCTTTCCATTGATCCTCAAGTGGCGGATGCTGTTAATATTCAGCCCATTATAACTGAAGATGGATACAATTGGAGAAGACTAGATGGTAAAACCACTCAGGATCCCGTAGTTTGGGACTTCCCAGAGATAAATCTTAAGGGGCTAGAAATTTTAATTACAAAGGATTATCCAGATGATAATATTCCAGGGACTACCGCCCCTATAGAATATGTGTACTATGTTGGAATTAAAAACATCAGCCTCTTAAAGATTGGGTTTGAAAACCATGGCAAGTTAGAATCAATTCCGCTAGAAGTTAAGGATAGACAGGGGAAAACTATCCCAATCAGCAAAGTATCCTTGGAGGTAGATGAAGAAGTCCCTCCAGGAACAAAGATTGACTATTTTATCCGATGGGACGATGAAGACCTTTGGATTCCAATTTCTCCCTTTAATACTCATGGGGGCAAGGCTCCAAAAGTCATAGACATGAAAGTTGTTAGTGGCAAGATGTTGCTAAATGCAAACTCCCAAACGGCTGAGCTTTATAAGACAGCTAACGGCCTAAACTTCTATTCTATAGGAAATGCAAATAGCGAAGTAGAAATCATTAAAGACTTCAATAAAGACATCCCTAAGTTGTTTAAAGGCATCAATCAATGGAGACTAGAACGATATAATTACGAACTCGAAGAAGAAAGAGAGCCTCTTCTCTCTGACTGGACAAATCTCCCTAATGGAGTTTCTCTAAGTGATGTCTTTACAAGATATGAAGACGTTTCAAGTAAAATATCTCTTGGGCCAGGAGGAAGCACCCCTACCAATTCTAGATATACAACAAACATATATCTATCTGAAGAAAGGGAGCCTCCAGTAATGAACCTGTCAGTTCCAACGGCAGACCAATCTCTCTTCGTAAGCGTATATGTAAATGGCTCTAAAATTTATAGCCAGAAAATAACTCCAAAGATTGCAAAGGCTGCCTCCTCGGCTTCTGTCCCTATTCCTCTAATGAAGGGATGGAACAGCATCCAGATTCTTACCTATGAAGCAACGCCAGTAGAGAAGACTCTTAACTTGGGACTTGACCTAAAGCAAATATCTTCAAAAATACGAGCACAGGTACAGTCTATGGATAGGGTTAACGAATTTGATCTTCTATACAATGTTCCAGAGAGGGATAGTAACAGCTATGCTCTATCTTCTAGTAATAAAATTATCATTCCTGAGTATCTTGTGATGCAGCAGGCGAGGTATCTGTTTGAATTTCAACATTACTTGCGTCATACGGAAGAAAAGAAAATCGTCTTCAAGGCTGAAATGAAAAAAGAAGATGGGGTCACAACTCCCCCTAAACTAAAATTCTATCGAATTAGAGTTTCTCCATAGGAGGGTGAGATTATGGACACCAGTGTAGTTAGAACTAGGGCCATATTTAGAGGCGCAACTAGTTCCTTGCAAAGAAATAATTTTGCTAATCAATTCTTGCATGATATTAATAAACTTTTTGAACATACGAATGAAAATTCTAGCCAAATTTCATCAGACATGGAGACTCTTACAAACTTAAATTCTGAGTTGCAATCTAGGATATGCAATATGGAAAATATTCTATCTGCGATGGCATCAAAACTATAAGAAAGGGGGAAGTGAATGGAACCTGTAAGTAGAAAAATAGAAGCTAGATTTAGAGGGCCTACGAGTAGTGAAGATTTTAACCAATGGATAGAAGATAATTACTTCGACTTAGTGCAACTATTTAACGCTTCAAGAAAAAATAAGTCTTCTATAGAGGAAAACTTAAGCTTCCTCTTAAAAGAGAATCTCTTTATGCAAAGAAAAATTGAAAAACTAGAAGGACTCATCGAGGCGATGCAAGAAAGTATCGCTTCTTCTAAAGGGATTCTCTCTAAGAGCTTTTACAGCATAGAAAATATTACCGCAAATAATTGTAAGATTGACACTCAATATGGAATTGCTCACTTAGACCTTGACCAAATTCCAATTAGTAAAGTTTATCTCAGAGATAGCTTCGGCAAAGTCTTTGTTCCAAACTCTCTGAATGTTTCGCTATATGAAAGCTATAGCCCAATTGGCAATATTAGAGGAAAGATTGAGCTACCTATTCAGGAGGATAAATCAATTATTAACGCATTCAATGGAAGCAAGGACTCCTATTGGATAAGAAATCACTATACCTCTGAAGCTATTGACGAAGTGTATGCAATCATTGACATTGATCTTCCCAGGAATATTATAAATCACACTAGAGTAAATACAATATATCTTGATCCTGCCCCAGAATTTAGTTTCTCTATTCTTGATGTCCTATACTCCTCATCGGGCACATGGGAAAGACTGGATACATTTCCCAAGATGACTGATGGAGAAACTCCTCAGGAAATCTCTGATGCTGGCAAGTTGGCTTTTATATTTCCACATAAGGACATTCTAAAGCTAAGACTCTATATTAAGCAAAATAAATGGATACCAGAAGGAAACAATAGGGTCTTTTCTTACGGATTCAAGTCCATAGAAGTTTTCTTCACAAGATTTAAAGAAGAATCATCATCCTTCACTGTAAGGTTTGATATACCAGACCCCTCACGGTCATTTTCTAAGATACTATCCATATCTACTTTACCTTCGAAGGGAGGGATCAAAACAAACTCGGGAATTAAAACTAGGCTATTTTTAGAAAACGGAAACACAAAAAATGTTAACGAAACACTACCTAGCACTACAAAGACAGTATACGTAGAGGTGTCTCTCTTCCCAGTGGAAGGAGTAACTCCTACAATCTCACAATTGAATATTGAGTATGAAACAACATCCAGCTAAGTAGGTGATTCACCATTGAAAAGAATCGAGTTGATTGAATATGTAGGAGATAGCTGGATTGTTAAGGGGTGTGTAGCCTTTGCAAGTGCACTGTGGCTACATTTTTTTGGAGATTGGAATATGGCAATGACATCTCTCTTCACGTTATTCTCTTTAGACTTCGTCGCAAAAGTTATAGCCTTATCCAAGAAAAACGATGGATTTATTAATGCTGTAAGGCAGGGGGAAATCCGAAGTCGAATTATGAGAGAGAAAACGATGTATAAGTTAGTAAGATATGCAGTACTATTATCTGCAGGCAATCAAATTGCAAATGTGATATCGTATATAATAGGGGACAACGAAATTACAATATACGGAATACCAATCGTCCTTGGCGTAAGAACTTTCTTTATTTTATATATGTGTGTGTCTGAGCTTTTCTCTATTCTAGAAACATTAATTGACGCTGGAGGAGATGACCTCAAACCACTTAAAGGTACAATGGAATCTGGTAGAAAAAGACTCGTTGACAAATTTCTCGACAGCCTTTTAGAGACCATCTCAGAAAAACTAAACATTAAATCTATAAACAACAGGGAGGACTAACAAATGTTAGAATATGGAATTTTATTGGGAATTGTCCTTGGAGTCATTGCGCTCTACTATGTAGTCGCTCCAAAGATTAGAAACGAAAAAATTAGAACCATCTTGGCCGTTGTTCAAGAAGTTGTTACCGCCGTCGAGCAAACAACCCATGTGCCAGAAGAGGAAACTCCTGAAGAAAAAGAGGCCAGGCACAAAGAAATGAAATTGAGAGCCATGAATTCCGTAAAGAAGATTGCAGAAGATCTAGGAATCAAGGTTCCTTCCGAAGCGCTAATTGATAGTGCTATTGAAGCTGCGGTTTGGGTGCTTAAAGCAACGGGAAAGTTCCAGTAGGAGAGGGGCGAATGGCTTCAGATCTCCTTAAATCCCTTGTAGGAGATAGAGTAAAAACTGGAGCCATTTATACAACCAATCATGGAATGGAGGCAAGCACCGCAGTAGAAGTCGTACAGCTTGACTCTGGCCTCTCTCTAGATTTAGGACTAACTAAAACTCAAGGATTTATCGGAGTTTCCAAGGATGTTCTTAAGTTAGATAGATTGGAAGTTGACATTGGAGCAGGAGTAACCACAAAGAAAGCAGGATACTTCGGAATCCACGCTAGATTCTAAACTATGGGGGAGGAGGTATTCTCCTCCCTTATTTAAATGGAGGAATTCATATGAGCCTTTCAGGCAAAAAAATATTCCTTGATCCAGGTCATGGAGGTAAAGATCCTGGCGCTGTTGGCCCTAATGGATCCAAGGAATCAGACGTGACTCTCTCAGTTTCAAAGCTTCTTAAAGATAAGCTAGAAAGAATGGGAGCCACTATTTTCATGTCTAGAGACTCTGATGAGTATGTATCAATCTCAAGAAGGGTTTCAATGGCAAATAGCTCTAAGGCAAATATTTTTGTTAGTGTCCACTGCAATGCCTACAATGATACAGCCAAGGGAGTAGAAACTTTGTATCATCAGACATCTAGTGCTGGAAAAAAGCTAGCAGGTCTGATACAATCAGAGTTAGTTAGTTCGACAAATAGTGTTGACCGAGGAATCAAGGCCGATAAATCTCTATCAAGGTTTCCCAATGGCCTTCCCGTACTTAGAGACACAGTAATGCCAGCAGTGCTAGTTGAGCTAGAATTTATTAGCAACCCAACATATGAAAAGATCTTGACGAACCCAAGATGGCAAGAGATATATGCAGATGCCATTGTCCAAGGTATCTTGTCTTATTTCTAAAAAAGACAAAAAATCTTGAGTTTGCCCTGTTGACATTTTAGTGAGTTTAGGTTATAATGATAAGTAGATAACACCTAAATAAATTAAGGGGGAAACAAATGTCAACGCCATTTAATTATCCAATCGAAAGCTGGGTAGACAAAGATAGGGCTATGAGTGTAGTAAACACTCCCCTAGAGAAGAGCTGGATTAAACAACGTACTGGCGCAGGGGGAATGAAGCTAGACTACGTTGAGGGTGGACGAGTAAAGAAAATCTTAATCGAAGCATTCGAAAATAAGTATAGTTGGGAAATCCTCAAGGCAGAAATTGTCCAATCAAACCCAAGGTCTTATCGTGGAGGAGAACCTCAACAACAACCACCTTATGTGTTCGTTTGGGGAAGACTAACAGTTCCTGGGCTTGGCTCCAGAGACGGTTTTGGTAGCAAGGTAATTCAGTTCTCCGAAAATGCAGAGCAACAAAGCCAAGCGTTCAAGTCTGCGGCAACAGACGCCTTTAAAGTCGCAGCCTCTTACTTCGGAGTAGCACTAGAGCTTTATATTGAAGAGGAAGAGGTCGCAGAGCCTCCAAAAGAAGAAGTTGCTAGACAGTATCAGTCTGCACCGACAGTAGCACCACCAAAACCACATCCGACATGGGATGCTTCTGACGTAGAAAAGCTCAAAAATTTAAAGACTCTCATGAATATAACGGACAATAAGGATTTAGAGCCTTTCATTAAAGATTGGTCTGGAGGAACTCTAACCAGCTTTACAGAGATTTCTCCAGAAAATATTAGGTCTTTCAATGAATACCTAGAGAAGAAGTATCAAAAATAAAGGGGCTTTTTAGCCCCTTCTTTGGAGGAAGTTATGTCAGTAGAAACTTTGACAAAGTTTTATCTTTCTTCTGTAGATCAGAAAGACCCCGCAGTATTACCATTTCCAGAAGCCTCTAAAATTATTCAAAGAACTTTAAAAAGCGGATGGACAGAGCAACAAATAAAGCACGCAATCGAGAATAAGCACCCTAAAGCCGTGTCTTTAAAGGATATTCTCTTCCCCAAAGGTAATTTCATCGTAGATGGAGAAATATACTACCACAGTGAGTTAAGAATAGCTCCCCCTGTACCTAAGGCAAAGATAACAGATACTGGAGAGGTTGTGTACGTGAACCTCGATGAATCTTGGGAGCTTCAAATGGTCAAGGTTTACACAATGTACAATCTTCTCCGATACTTCTACTCAACATTCGGAATCACTCCTAACGTGAATGAGATAAAAAGAGACTTAGGGGCAATGAATTATCTTCTCAACGCATACTCTGTTGACCAAATACTGTTTATCATTGATAGCTCTTGGGGATGGATAGAGGATGAGGACAGTCCAAGACCAAGAAGTCCATTAGATATACAAAACAGAAGTAGAGAAGGAATTGTAGCTTATGAAGAGAAAATCGCCCACGATAGGTCGGTGGGTATAATTGGAAAATGTTAATTGTAATTTCATTGAGGGGGGAGCAAGTCTCCCCAATGGCTCATTTATAAGAAACCTATTCATGAAAATCTCTGACATAACTGACTTTAGAATAAAGTACAATAATAGGGGAATCTACACGACAGCATATAGATATAGCGAAGAGAATCAATATGAATCTTTACTAGATGGAGATTTGTATTTTGACTTTGACCATGACCTTGTGAACGATGAGGCTTTCGAGGTAGTTAAAAAAGATGTCTTTGCAACCCTTAAGTATTTAAAAAGTATCTTTGGCATCCCAGATGAAGTTGTGGACATTTACTTCTCTGGAAAAAAGGGAATCCATCTTGTCATAGACAAGGGCTACATTGGGATTGAACCCCACAGTGATTTAAACCAGATCTTTAGAGTAATAGCCGAAGAGGTATACAATGTATGCCCTAACAAAACAATGGATATGAAGATATATGACCGAAGAAGACTATGGAGATTAGGGAACAGCCAACACCACGAAAGTGGCCTTTACAAAATTCCAATTACTCTAGATGAGCTAGTGAATGAAAGCATTGGCAACATTAAGGAGATGGCAAAGAATCAACGGTTTCTTTTCAATCCTACTCCTACCTTAATACATAAGGCAAACTTGGTATATAAAAGAAAGTCTCAAAAAATCAATGAAAGACCTAAGTCAAGAAAGTTCTCTAAGCCTTTGAAGCTTGATGTTGTTCCGCCTTGTATAGAGGAGCTATTGAATGGAGTAGTCCAAAAAGGACAAAGAAACAATACCGCCATCGCCTTGGCTAGCTTTTTTAGACAACAAGGCATATCAGAATCTGATTGCTTAGCTAAAATGGAAAATTGGAACGAGAGCCAATGCAGTGAACCACTTCCAAATAGAGAAATAGAAACAACTGTAAGGCAAGCCTACAGAGGCGAATATAAATATGGATGTTCTGGAATTAGAACTCTCTCTACCTGCAACAAAAAGAAATGCCCACTGGGTCGATAACGGGTGTTCGGAGGATCAGTAATGGCAGAACTACAACTAGTAAAGAATAATATAGAAGTGCCCAAACTTGAAAACTTACAAGACTTTCAAAAAGAAATGTTACAGACAATTGAAAGAGTAGACGAATATGCATGGAATAGAGGAAAACTTGGCGGATTCAGCTTCGGAGATCCACAAATGGATTCTGCATTTGGAGGATTACAATCTCACATGTATGTTATAGCAGGGTCTCCAAACATTGGAAAATCTGCCTTATGCCTTCAGTTAGCATGGCAGGTAGCCCAATGCAACGACGATGCATATGTCCTTTACTTTTCTCTAGACGATATGGCTACAGAAACTCTACCAAGAATAATGGCGGCAGACCAAAGACTTTCTATCGAAATATTTGCAAAGCCAGAAAAGTTTAAAGACAACGCAAACTTAATGGCAAGAAGGGCCAAGGGTTTTGAAAGATTAAAGCAATCAGTCGATAGATTCAAGCTTATTGATAGGACAGAATGTCAAACAGTAGAGCAAGTAGAAGCATTAGCGACTCAACACAAGTCTTTGGTAGAAATGCACCTTGGCAAAAAAGTTTGTATATTTGTAGATGCTCTCAACAATTTGGAGCTAGAAAAAAGGATTGACGACAAACAAGAACGCATGAAGTATATATCAAGAACATTAAAGGATATTACTGAAGTTCACGATATCCCTGTCGTAGTAACAACTCACTTAAAGAAGCTAAATGGCCACAGAAGACCAGTGGCTGACGACATTAAAGAAACAAATGATACTCAATATGACGCCTATGCAATCATACTATGCTACAGCGAAGTGGGAATCAAGGGACAAAACTCTAAAATATACCACGAGGAAGTAGGAAGAGAAGATAGACTTCCTGTACTAGAAGGTCATGTAGTAAAGAATAAACTTGGAGAATTTAAGAATAGATTATTTTGGGATTTCTTCCCTGGAAACTCATACCTACAAAGCGTACCAGCAGAAGGCATTAGAAGATACAACACACTAATCATGTCTTAGATGTTCTCATAAGGGGGGCATCAGCCCTCCAAATACGCTCAGGGGAGGAACATTAATGAGAGTAAAAGTTTTGGATACTAACGTACTACTCCATTCTCCAACAGCTTTATATAGCTTCAAGGGTTTCAAGGTTGCAATACCTATGCTTGTCATTGAAGAGATGGATGCACAGAAGAGAAGGCAAGACGAAGCGGGTAGAAACGCTCGACAAACAATTAAGCTTTTAGACTCCTTGCAAGAATCCAGCAACGAGACAATGACTTTGAACAACGGAACAGAAATAGAAATTATATCTGGTCAGCTTGAAGACAATTTGTTTGACGGACTTGACCAGAAAAATCCAGACAACATAATCATTGCGACAGCGCTAAAATTAAAAAAAGAAGGTAAGGACGTTGTCTTCGTTAGTAATGATGGGGCAGCAAGAGTCAAGGCTAGAAAGCTAGGATTGAGCGTTGAAAGCCTAGAAGAAGATAGAGTAAATATAAAGCTAGATGATGTTTACAAAGGATGGTCCGAGCTATTAGTATCCCCTGACAGGATTGAAGAGTTTTATAGAAATAACTCTCTAAAGACTCGAAAAAAATTACTTGTAAATGAATTTGTCCTACTTAAAAATGAGATGAATCCTAAACAAACCGCTTTGGCAAAGTATGACGGAGAGAGACTTGTCCCTCTATTTAATTGCAAAGCTCGCCCATGGGATATATCGGCAAGAAATATGGAGCAGAAATTCCTTATGGATGCACTAATGGACCCTAAAATCCAATTAGTTACCGCAATGGGAACAGCAGGAACTGGGAAGTCGCTTCTCTCTATAGCCGCTGGAGGAGAGCAGGCTATAGAAAAGAACATGTATAAGAAAATGATTATCTATAAGCCTGTAATACCGATGGGCAGAGACATTGGGTTTCTTCCAGGTACAGAAGAAGAAAAATTAAGACCATGGATGGCTAGTGTATACGACTCTTTAGAATTTATTTTCGGAGTTTCTAACGATAAAAATGACGATGAAGAAAAAGTTCGATATCTAATTGATAGAGGTCATATTGAATTGTGCGCCCTTACCTATATTAGAGGAAGAAGCCTTCCAAACCTATTTATCGTGCTAGACGAAGCTCAAAACATTTCTCCTCACGAACTAAAAACTCTCATTAGTCGTGCAGGTGAAGGAACTAAAATAGTTATAATTGGCGACTCTACTCAAATTGACAATCCGTACCTTGATAGTCAAAATAATGGCCTTGTTTACCTCATTGAAAAATTCAAGGGTCAAGAAATTTTTGCTCATGTTACACTAGAAAAGCCAGAAAGGTCTACCCTAAGTGCATTAGCTACAGAACTACTATAGCCTTAACCAAGGGGGAAGCAACAGCAATGATAAAATGTAAAAAGTGTGGACAATCTTTTGAGCCAAGGAAAGATGCTCCTAGAATAATTGTGGCAAGAGACATGTACATGCAGGTCTCTGAATATCTTCAAGAGTGTCCCAATTGTGGACATATAGAAGCGGAACAGGTTCTAGAGGAAAGTACACTTAAACTTAAAAAATCTGCTGTGTGATTTCAGGGGAGGTCTTCCTCCCCTCTATAAATAAATACAAAGAAGGGGACTTCAAGCAAGAAATGCAACTAAAAGAAATTGAGAAGCTTCTAATAAAGCTAGCCAATGAAAAAAAGAAACTCTCAAAGAGGCAATTGGAAAAATGCAAGGATGTAGCTAAGCACATTTATAAGGTAACACAGGGGATGGAAGCCGAGAAAATCAAAGGAATGATTGCGGGAGAAGCCCAAGAAATTGTGTGGGATGAACAATAATTAAATGCACAATAGGGGGTAATTTCACTGATAGAGTTCGAATGTAAATGGTTTGTTCCCTGTCCTATATGCAATAAGTGCATGGAAAGAGCAGACATTCTTTATGAAAAATGTAGAAAATGCATTTATGTCTACGATAGATGCAACCACAAAGAAAAGGATAGAAACTTAATGATTAAACGAAAGAACTTTTCTCTAAAGTTTTCTCAAGAAGTTCTAGATGAAATAAAAAAAATGGGGGAACGGGCAAATGAAAGCTAAGGACGTATTTAAGCTTCTCAAGAAACCAGGAAACACACCAAAGATTGGCAAAGATGGAAAAGTAAAGCAAACCTCTCAAGGGTCAACTTCAAAGAAGAGGAAGTGATCTGCATTAAAGATATTCTTGCAGAAAGAAGAAGACAGGTTTCAAAAGAGTTGGGAATCCCAGAGGATAAAATAAAGATTTATCCCTATAGGGCACCAAGGGGAACAACCTTTCCAACTCCTAGACAGATACAAGCCGCACAACAGTTCATGCAAGATCCAGAACTACAAAGAATTATCACTTCCTATGAAATAATAGAAAGACAGGAGGAAGTCATTGAATGGCTAAAGGAAAGCACGGAGAATGGGAAAAAGAATCAATCAAAGACTTCACTAAAAGAATGAATACACCAACATATTGCCAACTTTGTGGAAAAGAAATTATCGCCTACGGCGGAGCTCTGGATAGGTACCAGACAGAAATAAGGGAAGAAGCTCATCTTGAATGCATCAGGCTTTACCAAGAAAAGAAAAGACAAGAATTCCTTGAGCGACAAGATCGTTCACAGCCCTAGGTACGGAGAAGGAAGTCCTGCTATCGTTTGCAGAGAATGTGGATTCATATGGGACTTCGAAATTAATGAGTCAGTTATTTGCCCAGAATGTAAGAGTAACAAGATAAGATCAGCAACCCTATTAGAGTATATAGATCTTATGCATGAAAACTTTTTGGAGGGTTTATATAATGGAGATTAAAGTTCAAGGGGATTTAGTGCTAGTAAAGGTCGTCGAAGAGTCTAATGTTAGGTCAAGTGGATTAATCCTAGCAAACATCAATGAGGAGCCCTCTCAGCTTGGAATAATAGTTGCTCTCGGTGATGGAGTTCGCTATGAGGATATCGTCCTAGAAGATGGACAAGTAAAACGTATAGTTAAGAAGAGACCAATTTACGGTGTAAATGTTGGAGACAAAATTATCTTTCCCAAATGGGCAGGAGAAAAAGTTGAAATTGGAGAAGAAGAGTATCTATTTATTAGAGAAGCTCATATGCTCGCTGTAGTGGAGGAGATTTCTTAATGGACTACGTCTTAAAATCACTTTTAATTATAGTTATTCTTCTTCCTGAGATATTTGGTCTCTTAGCTGTCCGAACATCAATCAGAAGAAACTCTCAATCTATTTGGGTAAGAGACTTTAAGGTAATCTTTATCGCCCTCGTCATCCTTGCGGTGAGTAGGCTTGCGGTATACTTTCTAACATTGTTGTAAACTAGGAGGAAAACCTACATGCGAATATTGGTAACTGGAGGAGCAGGATTTATTGGCAGTGCTTTTGTTAGATACATTTTGGATAAGTATCCTAACTACCAAGTAAATGTAATTGATAACTTGAGTACAGGAGAGCTCTCCAATTTTGGTCAATGTCATTCTAATCCAAACTTCCAGTTCTTTTTGGGAAGCATATCAGACTATTTCATTATAGAACTATTAGTAGAAAACGCTGATGTAGTTGTGAACTTTGCAAATTCAAGGAACCCCTTAGATATGGTATCTACGAATTGCGAAGGAGTACAGATTCTATTGGAGTCTATAGCAAAATCGAAGACCAAGCTATTGCATATTAGTGATTACTCTGTCTACGGAGGCTATGGAATACATCCTCACAGGGAAGATAGTCTTTTGTCTCCGAATTGTCCACAACACGCAAGTCAAGCCGCTGGAGATATCCTGGTCCAAGGCTATAACAAGAACTACAACCTTGCATCAACCATAATAAGGTTAGTTACTCCTTATGGGCCATTTGGGAATCCAAAGAACAATCATGTTTCTAAGGCAATAGCAGACGCAATCCTAGAAAAGCCAATTACTATACCTAACGGAAGTTATGAATTTATGTCCGTCGAAGACCAGTGCAAAGCCATAGATAGGATTATGCATAGTAAGAATCATGCTCCAATTCTAAATGTCGGGTCTGGACATAGACACAACATGACAGAAATCGCTCACATGATACAGAAGGAGCTAGGACACAAGGGTAATATTATAGTTGAAAGGTCCACTCCCCCTGTGCAATACGGAATTGACTCAAGTAGGGCCATCCATGACATCGGAAACTATCCAACAATAGACATAAAAAAAGGAATTAAAAACACTGTCCGTTGGTATAAGTCAAATATGTCATGGTGGAAGGACCTGATGTAAAATGAAAATAGAGTTTAGCCAAATCATGGATTATGTAAAATGCCCCATTATCTACTTGATAAAAAATGTGTATGGTATAACTAATGAAGACTTGAACACACAGTTTCAAAGGGAAATGAAAAAAGTAATTAATCATTTCTTCTTTAGAGTTATGGACAATACAATTGTCTCGGTAGATGTTTTGAAAAATAAGTGGGAAGCTCTGTGGTTTGACAGTAAAGGAATCGAATTAGAGGATGTACTGTTTAGGCATCATGAGACAAAAACAAAAATGGGATACCAAGGGGTCAACATGATTGAAAACTTTCACAGAGCAAACTATGACGACCCTGGTGTCCCACTAGCCGTAGACTTTGATTATGAGGTTCCTATTGGAAAACACATCGTAACAGGAACACTAGATCTTGTCAGAGAAATAAAAGAAGGATATGCAAAGATGGTTGAGGTTGTCCACTTTAGCACGAGCAATTATGTTCCAGACGAGTGGGAAACCAAAACGAATCTATACACAACATTGCAATCCTATGCCTTTAGGAAGGAATTTCAAACCAAAGAGCAAAGACTAACGTACTACCTGCTAAAGACAGGAAAAACAATCTCTACAATAAGAAGTCCTGATGACTTTTCCAGGCTTGAAAACTTTGTTGATTTTGTTTGTACTTGCATTGATGCAAATTTATTTTACCCAAGACCCACATACATTTGTAGAAGCTGTGCAGTTAAAGAGTTCTGCGAACAATGGGGAGTTAAATAAGGAGGAAGTTATTAATGACTAAAGAAGAAAAAATTGCCATGCTACAGAAAGAATTGGAAGATTTGCAAAATAGTGAAGAGGTTATCGAGCACAATGAAGAGGTTATCGAGCACGTAGATGAAGTTCTTGATGAAGAAATTCAAGATGCAGAGTTTACTGAAGCTCCACAAGAGGATCCTAAAGTTGTAACCATGATTCATCTCGGATACAGGGAAGACGGAAGTCTAATCTTCAGCGTTGAAGGAGAAGCTAATCTCCTAGCCATTGAAGGTCTTCTAAAATATGCAGACAGAGAGATGAAAAAAGTATGGGAACAAAAACCCTCAGATAACCATGTAAGGGAGAAAAAACATGAAAGTAATTAAGCTAATCGAAGATGAAGGTTTTGAAGTAGATTTAAAGGATATCCAGGAAACAAAGAATCCTGGAGACGTCCTTGAAAAAAACTGTAACAATAACTTTCCCAAAAAGGAGTGCGACAATAAGAATGAAGACGCTGGGAGTGGATGTAGCGACTAAATTTACTGGTTGGTCCATTCTTAGCGAGAATTTATTGGTTGGTTACGGAACCATAGACGGAAGTAAAATAAAAGAGGTTGAGCATAGACTCAACCTCTTATACTTAAATCTATATGAGATAATCAAAGAATTTAAGCCAGATACTATTGCCGTAGAGGACCAATTCTTTAGTAGAAATATGGACACTCTTAAAAAACTATCACAAGCTAGAGGAGTTGTTATGCTTATAGCATCTCAGCTTCAATTGCCTCTATATATAATAACACCATCTGAAGCAAAGCTTGCCATTTGCGGAAAGGGTAACGCAAATAAAAATGAAGTTAGAGACGCAGTAAAGAAGAAGTACAACATCGATAAAATCAAGGAAGACGAAGCAGACGCAGTAGCAATAGCCTTTGCAGCTATAATCAAACACAGCAAGGAGACGATAGCATGATAGAATTCTTCAAGAATGATGCAGGCGTAACGATGGAACTAGAAGACCTGGTCTCCTTAATAGAACATGATCTTCTGGACCGAATAGTAGACATTATCATTTCTCTAGAGAGTGGAACTTTAGACAAAGAACATATGACTCCTTACTACATGAAAAGACTCCTGGGGCTTGGAGATTCGGATAATTAATGAATACAAATAGCCCAGAATGGTATGAGTACATTGACAGTCTAATTTTTAGGTTCCAAGAAGGAGAAAAAAATATTGGCATTGAACTAATTGAAATATTTAGGGCCTACCTAAATAAATATCTTAAGATCATAAAGTCTGCAAATCTTGACCTTGATGACAGAGACTCAAGAAGATTTATATCCTTATATATTTCTGATCCTGAAGTTCGAAAAGCCCTTAGATATCATAAACAGTATGCTGACGTTCAAGCAGAGGCATACAAAGCTGCTAGGCGACTTAAGGGAATATGCGATTCAATACCAGAGGAAGATATAGAGCAAGAGCTTATAGCCTCTCTTTTTACTTTAGCAAATAGATATAAAAAGAAAGGCACTAAGAAAAACTTTGCTGGGTATTTGTACAACGCCTATAGGTTCGAAATTTATAGAAGGATAAATGAGCTAACTAAAGATCCCGTTAGCTTTGGTCACCTAATTAACTTGTCCTATAACGACTCTCAAAACATTACAGAGATAGAGGAGCATCCACTACTAATCGCTGAATTCGAGGAGCTCCCCCATGTTTTAGGGGATGAACTTAGTACAAATTGGATATATGGGAGAGTTTCAAGTGAAGTATTTGAAGATTTGACTCCCTTTGAAAGACTCATTCTCAAGCTATATTATTCTGACGGTTTCCTTGACCAAGACATTGCAGAAAAGACAGGCTATCACAGAAACTGGATCTGCAGAAGAAGACACAAGGCAATTAAGAAAATAGCAAGGAGAATGAAAGATGAAAAAAGAAAAGATAGCTAAATGCGTTGAGTGCGGCACCGAGATGGAGTACAAGACAAACCCTCCAAAGAGGTGCCCATCATGCAAAACAAAAAGAGCTAAAAAAAAAGGCAAGGCCAACAGAGATAGAAAGAAAAAAACATCGCCTTATAGATCTAAAGAGTACTTAATGTTCACAATCCTAGATGAAATTTTTACCAACGAATATTATATAAGAAACGGATATTATTCATTTTTAATAAGTCCTAAGGGAGAACCGATGCAGCTGGATATTTTTTATCCAGATAGAAAGTTGGCGTTTGAGTAGAATCATGCTCCTTCTGCGAGGAATCGCAGTCGATCACTGGGTTAATTCAGGGAAACTCCTAAGTTTATTTAGGACAACCTTGAGCGAAGCTATCTGAATGGCAAACAAGTAGGATAGAACGTCAAACGACTAGGGAATGAAGATGCCAAACTGATAAGTTCCCCACGAACACCCAGCATCCAGAACGGATGAAGATATAGTCTGACCTGCATGGTAACATGCAGAACCGTAGGATAAAGAGCCTATGGGATAACAAGAACGATGATGGTCGCCAACACAGCGAGTACAACCCTTACTTTCATAAGACAAAGAAGCAATTTAGATACTTACAAGAGTGTGATAACTTGAAAGATAAGATTTGCAAAGAGATGGGTATCACGCTAATTAGAATATCTCACGACAAGAAGATCACTAAGGATCTAATCATAGAAAAATTAAAAAAATCAGGGGGAATTTAGTTAATGAGAGCAGAGCTCGAGTATGGAAAAGATGGTAGTATTAATCTTGAAAATGTACAAATCGTAGAACTTGATAGAGATAAGAGATGTATTTCTGGCAGTGCTGAGATTGACCTTGGCGAGAATCCAACCGAAATATTGAAAGTGCTGAACAAAGCCTTCTGGGATAATGGAACTGAGCGCATAGCAATCTGTATAGATAGAACACCAGAAGACAAGCTCAACGATCCAGACTTCCTATATAAAGATATCTTATATCTTAATAGTGTTGTTATCCCTAAGATTAGATCTAATTCTAGGAGGGCCTTCATTAATTTTTTCTCTTCCGACGCAGAGAAAAAAAGGAAGATCGATGTAGACAAAGTGGTTTCAGCCTATGCAGATTTTTATAGAAATACAGATGATATGGACAAAATCTTCTCTTCAGAAGATAATCATCATGAAGACCCAAAAGAAGATTGCGCAGACTTGGACGATGTTTTCTACTATATAACAGTAGGAGATAGGAAAATTTCATTCCCCGAATGCATTTCTGTCTCATGGGAGAACTCACCTTCAGGTTCTCACGGAGAAATCATATATTCTTGTTCTTGTTGTACTCCAGAAGCTGTAAGACACTTGATGGATCCTACTCAAAAAATTAATCTGGTTGTTGGTCATATACTAAACAATGGACAAATCTCTGAGAGAGTATTCCAGGACGTGGAGTTTAAAAGCTCTTCTGGTCTCTCATGTATCTATGACAAGAGTCCAGAAGAAATTATTACATGGAGCGCTAAAAAATTTCTTCCGCTAGAGAATATTGGATAGGAGAATTCATCTATTGAACCTAAGAGGAATGAATCTAGTGAAGAGAGTATCGGAAACTATCTCTTTCCAGAGGAGAGAGGTCTATTATTTTGATACCCCAAGACAAATAGGAAAAAGCACGGTTTCTGCTATACTGTCAAATATGGATGTTCTTGTCTTTGCGGTCAATCAAGCTTCTGCGTCACACCTATGTAAGTTAGGCGCAAAAAGAGAAAACGTTTTTGTCGATATGTGTTGCTTTGAAACAAAGGGAGTGAATCTGTCTAAAGCAACAGCAATCATCTTCGATGAAGGTTTCCACAGAGAAGATTTGGAATACGACATCCTCTCACTTCGATCTCTCGGATATAAAGGCCCAATCATCGTATTAGGAACTAGCAGGGAGATGGAAATGATTTGTCATGAGCTAAGGGGAGAAAAGCCTGGAATAGCTATTGGCCACTAGACCTTTCATATTTTTGTCACAACCCATTGAAAAATTTCTAGTAGTGTGCTATAGTGAAATTAGAGATAATTTTAGGAGGAAGCGTTTTGACAAATAGCTTAACAGAGATGCTTAACAATCACCTACTAGACAAGAAGAAAAAGAATGATGAAGAAAGAGCTGAGATAGAAGCTAGAAGAAGAGAGTCCAAAGAGTTTAAGTTCTATCCAAGTAGCATCGGCAAATGTCCTAGAGAAATTGTGTATGCAATGCTTGGATACCCTAGGCCAGAAATACCGTCCAGGGTTCTAAGAATCTTTGATAATGGAGATAGTATGCACGAGCGATACCAAAATTGGTTTGCAGAAATGGGTATCTTGATTTCCCCTGAGCTTCCAATTAAAGATGATGAGTTAGGAATATCTGGCAGGACAGACGCACTCATTAGGCTAAATGACGAACTAATACTGGTAGAACTAAAAAGCTCCAATGCCAATCAATTTGAAAGGATGCAAAAAGCAGGAGCTCCAAGAGAAGAATTTTCTCAACAGCTTCAGTTGTATCTACACTTGACAGGCATAAAAAAAGGCATTATTCTAATTGAGAATAAGAACGACCAAAGTATACTAGAATTCGAAGAAGAATACGACAACACAATGGCAAATGAGCTAGTAAGAAAAATTAGAAGCTGTATACACCACGCCAAAGAAGGTACTCTCCCAGATAGACCATTCAACAAATCTAGTTTCGAATGCAGATACTGTGACTTCAACACAGAGTGCTGGCGGACATAAAAAATGCCCCCCTTG
>JGI24502J29692_10000687_pt1 | contig 23003 bp, 27 predicted proteins | sample BioPla3RNA1_FD_29692 | JGI IMG/M metagenome (IMG submission 29692)
CAACATTTTTATCTACCGCAGCATAGACAATATATGTGAATTTTAATTGAATGAAACAAGCAGAAATAATATTTTCAGTGTTTTTAACAATCCGGCTTATCTTAACTCATTTGGGTTAGGGCAGGGAAAGGATGATGGGATGATCAAACTTACCAGAATGAATAAGAGTGAATTTTTTCTAAACGTAAATTTAATAGAAATTATTGAGGAAACTCCGGATACGGTTGTTACACTGACCAACGGGCATAAAATGATAGTGACTGAAAGTGCGGAACAAATAATCGAGAAAATAATTGAATATAAAAGAAAAATATATATTCATGATATAGATATAATAAAGCGTTATTGACAACAAAGCCAGACTGGAATTTTTAGTCCCATTTGTTACACATAAAGTTTATCATGTGTGAGGATTCATCATGTATGTTGGGAAATGAGGTGGAGAGATGGATATAGCAACAATACTCGGCATAGCTGTGGGAATAGTGTTTGTCGTTGGAGGGATTTTAGCAGACGGATCCATAATAGATTTTTGGGATCTGGCCTCTATTTTTATCGTCCTTGGTGGAACCTTGGCTTCCACCTTGGTGGCATACCCTTTAAAGAGTATGTTGGAGGCGGTTAAGATAGCGGGAAAGGCCTTCAGAAGTCAGGAAGAGGATCCCCATGAAATAATTGTCCAAATTAATACCCTTGCTAATATTGCAAGAAAAGAAGGTTTATTAGCCTTAGAGGAGGTATCTGAGGACATCGGTGAAGAATTTTTAAAGAAAGGTGCCATGTTGATTGTAGACGGAACAGATCCGGAGTTGGTAAGAAATTTACTGGAAACGGAATTGTCTTTTATAGAAGAAAGGCATACAAAAGGACAGGGAATATTTGAAGCTATGGGAGCATATGCCCCTGCATTTGGTATGATAGGTACCTTGATAGGGCTTATAAATATGCTTAAAAGGTTAGATGACCCCGGTTCTGTAGGTCCCAGTATGGCGGTTGCCTTAATTACTACCTTTTATGGTTCCGTATTGGCTAACCTGGTATTCATACCTATTGCTAATAAGCTCAAGCTAAAAAGCAGGGAAGAGATACTGAGGAAGGAAATTATGGTTGAAGGGTTACTGTCGATACAGGCCGGTGAAAACCCGAGAATCATTGAAGAAAAGCTGAAAGCGTTCTTACCTCCTAAGGCACGCGTAGGTCTTCAGTATAAACAGCAGGAGGGTGTTGAGGTATAATGTCAAGAAGAAAACAGTCAAATCAGACAGGATCCCAATCCGGTGCTCCGGCTTGGATGACTACTTTTGCTGATATGACTACTCTATTACTTTGTTTTTTCGTATTATTATTCTCCTTTTCAACTATAGACGTACAAAAATTCCAGGCCCTGATTCAATCTTTTCAGGGTTCAATAGGCATACTAGATTCAGCAGGAGTCTTAATCGAAACGGACGACTTTGCTACAGATATAACGGATGATAATTTGTCCATGAGGCAAATGCAAGAAATGGAAGACTTTGTAAAGCTTCAGGGGATTTTGGAAGAATATCTGGAAAGTTATGATCTCGAATCTGATGTGTTTGTAACTCAAGAAAGTGCAGGACTTGTCTTGCGCTTTAAGGATAATGTATTGTTCGATTCGGGAAAAGCTGAACTAAAACCGAGGTCAAAAGAAATTTTAAGTGATATTTCCGTGTTTTTGCAAAATCCGGAATTTATTAAAAAGTCCATTCGCATAGAAGGGCATACAGACACTGTAAAAGTTATACCAAATTTATTATATCCTACTAACTGGGAACTATCTACGGGTAGGGCCTCTAATGTAACAAGGTATTTAATTGAAGAACTGGGTTTGGCGCCGGAACGTTTTTCTATAGCAGGTTACGGTGAATATCACCCCGTCGCTCCTAATGATACGGCAGAAAATAAATCAAAAAATAGAAGAGTTGACATTGTAGTACTGAGATCTACATACGATCATTTAAAATCCGACTAATGTAAGAATGGGGGGCAGGCTATGAATTTAGGGAAAATAATGTTGTATATGTTGATTGGTTTTATAATATCAGGTGCAATTTTTGGGACTTTATTTTATTTTTTTAGCGGCAAGCAAAAAGGTGAAATTGCTGTAAGTTATAGGACATATCAGTATGATGTCGGCGAATTTTCTACCAATTTGGGGAGTACAAGAAATTATTTCAAGGGTACTATAAAATTGGAAACTTTGGATAAGAAGCTCTTCAGAAAATTGGGGGAGAAAGATACTGAAATTAGGGATTGTATCATAACAACTTTAATTGGGAAGAAAGCCGAAGAGATACTCGAACCTGAAGGACAGTTAAAATTAAAAAATGAGATTTTAAAAGTAATAACAGATGCTGTCGGTTCAGACAGAATTACCAGTATATATTTTACCGATTACATTGTCCAGTAGGGGGTGGAACGGTTGTCTGATATTTTATCGCAAAATGAGATAGACGCATTGCTTAATGCGTTAAATACTGGTGAGGTTGATGTTGTAGATATCAAGGAAGATCAGGTTGAAGGCAAGGCTAAAATATATGATTTTAAAAGCCCCAAAAAATTAGCGAAGGATCAATTAAAGACATTGCAAATAATACATGAAAACTTTTCCAGAACATTAAACACGTTTTTATCCGGTTATTTACGTACATATGTTAAAACCGAGGTTTTAAGTGTGGAAGAACTGTCTTATTATGAATTCAGCAACTCCATTGTAAACCCGGCTCTCCTTGCGATTGTCGATTTTTGTCCGCTGGATGGACAAATAATTATGGATATATCATCAATTATAGCATTTACCTTAATCGACAGAATACTGGGAGGACAAGGGGAAAAAAATCAAGAAAGCAGACCTTTTACAGAAATAGAGAAAACATTAATTGAGAATGTATTAAAACAGCTTACTTCCTTAATGGTGGATCCTTGGGAAAATGTTATTGAACTGGAACCCAGGTTAGACAAGATTGAGACAAATTCTCAGTTTGCACAAATAGTCTCACCGAATGAAACCACCGCGTTAATTACTTTAAATTTAAAGATTGGGGAAGTGGAAGGTTTCCTGAATATATGTATCCCACATATCATAATAGAACCCATATTACCGAAACTGAGTACAACATTTTGGTTTGCTAATGTAAGCAAACAGACAACCGAAATGGATAAACGCATTATAGAAAAAAGATTAATAAACAGCCCTGTTAACATAAACGTTGAATTGGGTCATACCCATATAACTGTGGAAGAATTTCTCGGGTTACAATTAGGTGATGTAATCGCACTGGACAGTAACATTAACAAGGAACTTGAAATTAGGGTGGGAAACAAACGCAAATATTATGGCATACCGGGCTCTATGAAAAATAAGGTTGCAATCAAAATTACCAGGGTAGAGGAAAGAAGGGATGAACCATATGAATAATATGTTGTCTCAAGAGGAAATAGACGCTCTTTTGGGTGGAACGGTTGAATCCACGGATAGTGAAGGAACTTCAGTCGAGCTTACGGAAGAGGAAAAAGACACGATAGGCGAAATAGGTAACATCAGCATGGGAACTGCAGCAACCACGTTGTCCACTCTTTTGGGAAGAAGGGTAACAATTACAACACCCGAAGTAGAAGTGCTGACCATTTCGGAGCTGGCTGAGCAATACCCAATCCCCTTTGTGGCTGTTGATGTAAAGTATAAAGAGGGACTGGAGGGTGTTAATTTATTGATCCTGAAGGTAGAAGACGTAAGCGTTATTACGGATTTAATGATGAATGGCGATGGCAAAATAGAGTCCCATGAGTTAACAGATTTACATTTGAGTGCTATCGGCGAAGCAATGAACCAAATGGTGGGTTCGTCTTCTACATCATTATCGGAAATGTTGAGCAAAAAAATAGACATAAATCCCCCCGACGCTTTTATGATGGACCTGGCTACAGATAATTTGATGCAATATTTTGAAAATTATACTAACTACGAAGATGTTTTCGTAAAAATTGCTTTTAAAATGACAATAGGAGACCTGATAGACAGTAAAATAATGCAGCTTATGCCTGTAGAATTCGCCAAGGCAGTTGTTAAAGGTCTATTGCACGGTATATCAGACACGGTTGCGGATGTTGGTACCGGTTCCGATACTGATTCTACACAAAACCATGCAGATGTCACCCCACAGCAATCGGAGCAGGCAGATTCCGGCGATGTGACCGATGCAGGAAATACATATTTTGCTGAAACTGATGATAGAAAAACAGAAAGGGAAACCGCTCGGACCGAGCAGGCTAAAAAAGTGAGCATAAGGCCTGCACAGTTTCAATCCTTTGATGAGCCCTCCATAAAAAGTGAAATACCTGAAAATATTGCGATTATACAGGATGTGCCACTGAAAATAACCGTAGAATTAGGTAAGACCGTAAAAAAGATAAGTGAGATCCTGGAATTTGGTCCCGGGACAATTATCGAGTTGGATAAATTAGTCGGAGAGCCCTTAAATATTTTAGTTAACGGCCAATATGTGGCCAGAGGTGAGGTTGTCGTAATAGACGAAAATTATGGTATACGTATTACTGAAATTGTTAATCAGGTAAGCCGTTTACCTAAATCATAAAACCAATTATTCGATGATATTATACAAATTAATTTTGTATATGTTTTATATGCTATAGGCAGAATTTATAGTTAAAATTTAAAGGAGGCAAGGCAATGTCAAATGGGATTTTAATTGTTGACGATGCAGCATTCATGAGAATGATGATTAAGGATGTGCTAACTAAAAATGGGTTCAATGTGACAGGTGAGGCAGAAAATGGAATCAAAGCAATTGAAAAATATAAAGAACTACAACCGGAACTGACCATTATGGACATTACAATGCCGGAAATGGATGGTATTCAGGCTGTTAAGGAAATAAGGAAACTTAATCCGGACGCCAGGATAATTATGTGTTCTGCCATGGGACAGCAAGCTATGGTAATTGAGGCTATACAGGCCGGAGCAAAGGATTTCATAGTCAAACCCTTTCAGGCTGATCGTATTGTAGAAGCCGTTAAAAAAGTGATTGGGTAATGTACAGACATACGTTACCTGTGTTTTTGTTATTGGTAGCTGCTGTCGCTATTATTATTTTTGCTTATTATATTACTACCATGGTAGGTAAAAAAATGAACAGGTTACTAGAGGGCAGGTATACACGGGTTTTAGAAAGATCCATAATAGGAATGGGTACAAATATTACAATTTTGAAAATAAACCAAAAAATATATATCATTATGATGCAAGGGAAATCAGTTAATCTTCTGGATGTAATAGAAGAAGATAATTGGAAATTTTTAAATAATAAGAATAAGACCCGACCCGATACTCGGAATATAAACAATAATTTTTCGGTGAAGGAATTACTCAATAAAATAAAAAAAATTCTTGGTAACAACAGACTTGATCGAAACGGTAGTGATAATGATGAACAATATAAAGTATAAAAATATCAAAATGATTGTTTGCGTTCTAGTATTTTTTTTATCTTTAGGTATAATCGGCTCATATGCACAGCCTGATAACATTATACCCGATATACAATTAAACATCGAAGGTACTACCGACCCGGAACGAACAGTCAATTCATTGCAGTTGTTAGCCCTATTGACCGTATTATCGTTGGCACCGGCTATTCTCATTATGGTTACAAGTTTTACAAGAATAATAATTGTTTTGTCTTTTTTAAGAAATGCTATTGCTACGCAACAAACTCCACCGACACAGGTTTTAATAGGATTGGCATTGTTTTTGACTTTTTTTATTATGAGCCCCATTATTGCGGAAATAAACCAAAATGCACTTCAGCCCTATTTAAACGAGGAAATAGATCAGGCTGAGGCAATTGAAAATGCAATGGAACCGCTGAGGGAATTTATGTTTACGCAGACAAGGGATACAGATTTGGCACTATTTTTAGAGGCAAGTGATACAGATTTGGCGGACAATGCGGAATTACGTGATATTCCGACGACTTCACTGATTCCCGCTTTTATAATCAGTGAACTGAAGACTGCTTTTCAAATGGGATTTATATTGTTTATACCTTTTATTGTACTGGATATGGTTGTTGCAAGCGTTTTAATGTCAATGGGAATGATGATGCTGCCTCCTGCAATGATTTCCTTGCCCTTTAAGCTTCTTTTATTTGTTATGGTGGATGGTTGGAATGTTCTGGTAAAATCGTTGTTACTCAGTTTTAAGTAGGGGTGAAAAAATGAACGAGAGAATGGTTATTGAGCTAGGTCAACAGGCAATGTTTACTATTTTAATTTTAGCTTCTCCAATGTTGGTATTGGGGCTATTGGTTGGACTGGCTGTCAGTATTTTTCAGGCTACAACTCAGATTCATGAGGCTACCCTGGCCTTTATTCCTAAAATCATAGTAATCTTAGGTTCTATGGTGATATTTGGGCCCTGGTTATTATCTATAATTATTAATTTCACGTTAAAATTATTTACAAGTATGAATAGTTTTATTCAGTAGAGAGTGACTAGATTATGACGGGAGATTTGATAGGTTTTATTTTATCTAATTTTCAGCTATTTATTTTAATACTGGTCAGGGTAACAGGATTATTTGTAATATCACCTATATTTGGGCGAAATAATTTACCCACGATAATGAAAATAGGCATTTCAGTGATTATAGCATTAATTTTATTGCCCCTAAAAATAAACACATTTCATCTATCAATTAACAACTATAAGATGTTAATTTTTTGGTCGATATCTGAGTTTTTAATAGGAATTATTATAGGATTTATTGCGTTTATATATTTTACAGCTATATATCTTGCGGGTACGATAATTGACATTCAAATGGGTTTTGGAATGGTAAATATTATGGACCCCCAAACAAACATACAAATGCCTCTGGCGGGTGGATTTTATAATATACTGATCACGTTACTATTTTTAGGTATCAACGGTCATCATAAATTAATACAAAGTTTAATGTACAGCTATGAAATATTACCGATAGGTTTTAACATATCCATAAACGAAAATATAATCAGTTATCTGGTAAAAGTTTTTATGGAGATCTTTATTTTAGCATTTCAGCTGAGCGCGCCTGTTTTAATTGCTATTTTTTTGGGAAATGTGATACTTGTAATTTTAGCGCGGACAATGCCTCAAATGAATATTTTTATTGTGGGGCTCCCTTTCAAAATAATTGTCGGTATTGCTGTCATGATGGTAACCTTACAATTGCTTCCATATTATAGCGAAAACCTATTTGATAGAATGTTGCATTCTATACATGAAGTAATGCAGTTTTTTGCTAGGGGATGAGTTTATGTACCTTAAAATTGATTTGCAGCTTTTTTCAGCAGAAAAAACGGAAAAGCCTACCCCAAAAAAGAAGAGGGAGGCAAGGGAAAAGGGAAATGTTCTGCAAAGTAGGGAAATTAATTCAGCTTTTGTGCTCCTGGCGGCATTTATTATAACAAACATGTTTGCAGTGTTTATGGGTATGGTTCTGAAAAAGAGCACCCTGCATGTATACGAACAATATTTGCCGGTTAATTATGCGTTTTCAATTAAAAATTTACAAAGCATTATGATTGGCATAACGATAAATTTTTTTATAATTGTAGCACCGATTATGTTAACCGGTTTAATTGTAGGTGTTTCATCCAGTTATCTGCAGGTGGGTGCATTGTTTACCGCTAAGCCTTTGAACATAGATATAAATAGATTAAATCCTATCGAGGGATTTAAAAGAATGCTTTCAATGAGGTCGGTTGTTGAAACCTTAAAAGCATCTGCCAGAATTTTGGTTTTGGGATACATGTCCTATAGTTATGTTAAAAACCGGGTTAATTTTATCTTTAACAGTATAAGCATGGATATAATTAAAATACTGGAATTGCTTTTGGAGATGTCTGTGGGTGTGGGAATAAGGCTGGGTGTAGCACTTGTTGTGTTGGCAGTATTGGATTATCTCTATCAGAGATATGATTACAATAAAAATTTAATGATGACCAAACAGGAAGTAAAAGAAGAATATAAACAAACTGAGGGAGATCCGAAAATCAAATCAAGGATCAGAGAAAAACAAAGGGCCATATCGATGCGCAGAATGATGCAGGATGTTCCAAAAGCAGATGTAATTATAACGAATCCGACCCATTTTGCTATCGCTATAGAATATAATCCGGAGCATTTTGATGCGCCCAGGGTTATTGCAAAAGGCAGGGAACTTGTTGCTGAAAACATTAAAAAAATCGCATTGGAAAACGACATTGTGGTCGTGGAAAATAAACCATTGGCAAGGGCCTTATATGATAATGTGGAGATAGGACAATTTGTTCCGCCTGAGCTATATCAAGCCGTTGCCGAGGTGTTGGCCTATGTATATCGTATTAATAATAAAATTTAGTGGGGGATAAAAGATGAAATTCGGTGATGCTATTGTTACACTTGCTGTGGTAGCTATTGTGGCAATAATTATTATACCAATTCCATTGGGTGTTCTTGATGTCTTGTTGAGTTTTAATGTAGCCCTGTCCCTGCTTATTATGGTTAAGGCCATGTATACGGAGGAAGCACTGGAATTTTCAATTTTTCCATCTATTTTGTTAATTGCTACACTATTCAGATTGGCGCTTAATATTACTACTACAAGATGGATACTATCCTCAGGAACCGCCGGTAGCTTAATAGAAACATTCGGTAGCTTTGTTATGCAGGGAAATGCTATTGTCGGTTTTATTGCCTTTTTGATAATAATTGTTGTGCAGTTTATGGTGATAACCAAGGGTTCGGAAAGGGTTTCCGAGGTTGCAGCCAGGTTCACATTAGATGCCATGCCGGGAAAACAGATGGCAATAGATGCAGACCTTAATGCCGGCCTTATAGATGATCAGGAAGCCAGGGAAAGGAGAAAAAAAGTACAGAAGGAAGCAGATTTTTACGGCGCCATGGATGGAGCGAGTAAATTTGTAAAAGGTGATGCTATTGCAGGCATTATTATTACAATTATTAATATTGTTGCCGGATTTGCAATAGGCATGTTGACCGGAAATCTGGATTTTATAAGCACCCTTCAAAAATATACCATTTTAACCGTCGGTGACGGTTTAGTCAGCCAAATACCCGCATTGTTAATTTCGACAGGAACAGGTATTATTGTAACAAGAGCTGCATCGGAAGGAAATCTGGGCAGCGATTTAATCGAACAATTATTTAATAATCATAAAATAATGTTTATAATTTCCGGAGTTTTAGTTTTTTTTGCTATTGCAGGATTACCGAGGGTACCATTTGTATTATTAGCTATATTGTTTTTATATCTGGGTATAAATTTAAGAAAGGCTGTAATTAGAGCTGAAACCGAAGCAGTTCCGGATGAGATTACCGAAATTGCAGATGAAAAAAGAAAACCGGAAAATGTCATGCCTTTGCTTAACGTAGATCCGATAGAGCTGGAATTCGGATATGGAATTATTCCCCTGGCAGATGTTAGCCAGGGAGGGGATTTATTCGATCGTTTAGTGATGATCAGGAGACAATGTGCCTTAGAATTAGGAATTATAGTACCGATGTTCAGGTTAAGGGACAATATTCAATTAGAACCCAATAACTATATAATTAAGATTAAGGGTGTTGAAATAGCACAGGGTGAGATAATGTTTGATCACTATTTGGCTATGAACCCCGGGACGGCCGATGGGGAAATAGAAGGCATCGATACCACAGAGCCTGCATTCGGATTGCCTGCTAAATGGATAAACGAAGAAGAAAGGGAAAAAGCGGAAATATTCGGATATACTGTTGTTGACCCGCCTTCGATCATAGCAACACATTTAACCGAGATAGTAAAAAGATATGCACATGAATTGTTAGGAAGACAGGATGTCAAAAAAATAATAGACAATGTCAAAGAAAATCATCCGGCCTTAGTAGAAGAATTGGTTCCCGATCAAATGAGTATAGGGGAAATCCAAAAAGTGTTATATAATCTATTAAAAGAGGGAGTTTCAATCAGAGATATGGTTACTATACTCGAAACTTTAGCGGATTATTGCAACATAACTAGGGATACGGATATGCTTACCGAATATGTAAGACAAGCATTGGGCAGAGCCATTACTAAACAATTTATAGCCGGTCAACCCGCAAAGGTAATAACTATCGATCAGCAATTAGAACAAAAAATTATGGACTCCATCCAGCAGACTGATAAAGGTTCATATATTGAAATGGAACCGGATTTGGTTCAGATGATTTTAAATAACTTATCACATCAAATACAAAAATTAGTCAATCTGGGTGAACAACCTGTCATTATTACAGCTCCGATTGTCAGGTTGTATCTAAAGAGACTGACAGAACAACTTACTTCAGATTTAACAGTTTTGTCATATAATGAAGTTGACCCGTCTGTAGAAATTGAATCAATTGGGATGGTGAGGATATAGATGAAGGTTAAAAAATTTTACGGTAACGATAACTATGATGTTGTGACCAAGATAAGAGGCGAGTTAGGGCCCAATGCGGTAATACTCCATCAAAAAAAAGTTAAACCCAAGGGTCTGTTGGGTATCTTTAAAAGGTCAGTGGTTGAGGCGGTAGCCGCCATCGAGGATGTGCCATCACCGGTTAGAAACCGTAACATCTTGAACATGGCCAAGGCTCAAGAACAGTATTTAAGAAAGAAAGTAGCGTTGAAATCCGGCAATAAGGGTCTGGAAAAAGAGATAAATGATATTAAGTCCATGTTGAGCACTGTGATTGATCAAATAGAGAATGCCAATACACCAAAACCATCAAATAACTCAGGCGATATAAAAGACAGCTATATATATAATGTTTTTCTGGAAAATGAAGTAGATGAAGATTTAATACCCATCTTATTAGAAGATTATAACTGGGACACAGAGCAGTTGCAGTCCGGTGATAAAAAAATTGTTAAGGATTTTTTGGCCCAAATTATGCCTTCAGATATTAGCAATAATGACATGGGCCTAGACTCAAAGGTTATATTTTTTATAGGGCCTACGGGTGTAGGCAAAACAACTACAATTGCAAAATTGGCTGCCAACTATAGCCTCGAAAAAGGATTGAAAATCGGATTAATAAGTGCAGATACATATCGCATAGCCGCTGTGGAACAACTGAAGGTTTATAGCGACATTCTAAATATACCATTGGAGGTCATATATTCACCGGATGAAATACATGATGCCATCAATCGTTTAAATGATCGGGATATTATTATGGTGGATACAGCGGGCAGAAGTCATAAAAATCATGAACATATGCAGGAATTGGTGTTTCTTTTGGATAAAGTAAAAGATAAGGGAGTATATTTGGTAATCAGTTCTACCACTAAAAACAGTGATTTGAAAAATATCCTGGATAGATACAGTTTTTTAAAAGATTACAAAATTATATTTACAAAACTGGACGAGGTAGATACCTATGGTTCCATCCTGAATATTGCAATGACAGAACCGAGCTTTCTTTCTTATATAACAACAGGGCAAAGTGTTCCCGATGATATCGAAATAATAACCTCGAGCAAAATATTGGATATGTTACTGGGGGAATTTCAATATGATTGATCAAGCCGCTAAATTACGGAAATTGATCAATGATAAAAAGACAGCTTCCGGACAAACTGTTTTGCAAAATGAGCAAATTGTTGAGGACGCTAGGGTAATATGTGTTACTAGCGGAAAGGGCGGTGTGGGCAAAACGAATTTTACAATAAATTTGGCTATAGAATTGAGCAGATTAAACAATCGAGTTGTTATAATGGATGCAGATCTGGGATTAGCTAATGTTGATGTGGCACTTGGGATAATACCTGAACATACTTTACTTGATGTTATCCATGGTGAAAAATCAATAGGGGAAGTTATGAGTCCGGGACCTGACAATATAAAAGTTATATCAGGAGGTTCCGGGATAACGGAACTTGTTGATATGTCTTTTTCATCTATTCAACAGTTAACTGAAAAACTTCTTTTAATAAATAACTATGCGGACATTATTCTGATTGACACAGGAGCCGGTTTATCAAGTGCTGTTCTTTCTTTTGTATTAGCAGCTCAGGAGGTTATAGTTGTTACCACGTCGGAGCCCACATCTATAACAGATGCTTATGCTATGATTAAAACTATAAATTCAAGGAAAAAAAACAAGGAGATAGGAATTGTAATTAATAGGGTAAAAAACATAACAGAAGGTGATATTGCATTTGAAAAATTAAAAAATGCGGCAAAACGTTTTCTATCAATGGATTTATATAAGTTAGGTTATGTTTTTGAGGACAACAACGTAGTTAAATCTGTAAAAAAACAGGTACCTTTTATAATCGGGTATCCTAATAGTATTGCCACCAAAAATATTAAGGATATTGCCATAGGACTTATTGATGACAAAGGTGTAAATATGAAGAGCAGTAGAAACCTTGATAGTTTCTTTAAAAGAATATTTGGTTTTTTTAGACAGGAGGCATAACATGGATGTATTTTCCCAACTGAAAATAGGGGATAGGCTAAATATAGAACGTTACGAAAAAGGTGTTGTTTTGGATGAAAAATGTATACTAAACGCTCAGCTTATGGATATAGATTCGTACAAAAAAGAAATATATATTTCGGCTCCAATCTATAAAGGGAAAAGGTATTTTTTAAGCGAAGGACAAAATATCGGCATATTTTTTTATCGTGATACAGCAGTATACCAATTTTATGCCAAGGTCCTCAAACAAGTCGATATCAACATAATAGCCTTCGTGGTTAAGCCTAAAGATGGGCTTTACAGGATTCAACGGAGAAAACATTACAGACTCCCTGTGGTTATAAAGGTCATTATAGAACAGAAACGGAACGGTAAAATGCATAAATTAGAATGTGTTACTAAGGATTTGAGCGGAGGGGGTATTAAGGCAATCTGCAATGAGAAATTGGACGAAGGAGAAAATGTAGGGGTAAGACTCTATTTGAGTAAAAACAACATAATTATGGTGAATGGTAAAATTATAAGGAGCGTTAAGGATACAATAACCGGCTGCTATGAATTAGGAATCAAATTTGACAAGATTAGCCAGGCAAATGAAGATAACATATGTGCCTTTATCTTCGGAAGACAGCGTTTGCTGCTTAAAAAGAAACTGATATAAATATGAAACCCGGGAAGACCGGACAAAAGTACCGGTTATTATTGGGAATTGCCGATGATGTTGTTCCGTTGTATGAAATTGCAAATTGTATATTAAAAAGGTTGGGGGTGTAATTCTATGGATATGGCTCAATACATGCAGATATTTATCGAGGAATCAAGGGAAAACCTGCAGGATATGAATTCAAACTTATTATATTTGGAAGATAACCCGGAAGATACTAACACATTAAATAATATTTTTAGGGTAGCCCACACATTGAAAGGGATGTCGGCAACCATGGGATTTAACAATGTGACCCACTTGACACATGAGATGGAGAATATTTTAGATCATATACGAAAAGATAATATGAAGGTTAATGTAAATATAATAGATTTATTGTTCCAATGTTTCGATAAGTTGGAGGGTTATATAGGCAATATTGAAAATTATGGACATGAAGGTGGAGAAGCTACGGAACTAATCAATAAACTGCATTCCGTAAAGCCTGGGGACACTGCCCGTGCCACATGTAACAAAAACCATATCACGGATCAAAATGCGGAAAACTCATCAAAACCCACGGTTCAACTTAATGAATATGTCAATAATGTGGTCTCTGTAGCAATAAAGGACGGTTTAAATGTCAATTTAATAAAAATATCATTAGATGATGGTTGTGTGCTAAAATCAGCAAGAGCTTATGTGGTCATAAACACACTCGAAAAATTTACAGATATTATACATTCTAATCCCAGTATAGAAGAAATTGAGGATGAAATATTCGGTCTATCTTTCGAATTGGTGGTAATATCTGAAAAAGACAATAAATTTATTAGGAAAGAGCTGAATAACATATCTGAAATTGAATCCATAGAAATAATTCCGCTATCACGGGAAAACATTAAAATATCCCAAGATATTCCGATTATTGGAAGTATGGATAATAATGACACAAAAAATAAGGGAAATGAAGATGGAGGAATAACGGATAAAAAGACAAGAACCAGTAAAACCGTAAGGGTTGATATAGATCGTTTAGATAATTTAATGAACCTGGTGAGCGAACTCATAATTATAAAAACGCGGTTAGAAGGCATCGATGAAGATAAAAAAAGGCAAAATGCAAATGAAGCTATTGAATATTTGGAAAGGATAACCACGAGCCTACATGATGCGGTAATGAAGGTAAGAATGGTTCCCATAGAAAGGGTATTTAATCGTTTTCCCAGAATGGTAAGGGATCTGTCCAAAGAATTAGGCAAAAATATAACATTGATTATGTCCGGTGAGGAAACAGAGGTAGACAGGACTGTGGTCGATGAAATAGGAGACCCGCTTATCCATTTAATACGCAATTCCATAGATCATGGTATTGAAAAAACAGAAAAAAGAATGGAGTCAGGAAAGGAAAAAACCGGGACAGTTAAACTTGTAGCTTACCCTGACGGTAACAATGTGGTAATTGAGGTAGAAGACGACGGCGGCGGGATAGACGTTGAGAGGGTCAAGAAAAAAGCTGTTGAAAGAGGAATAGTTACACATGAAGAAGTTCAGCTGATGGATGATAAGGAATCTATACAGCTATTGTTTAATCCGGGGTTTAGCACTGTCGATGCAGTATCGGACATTTCAGGACGTGGGGTAGGATTGGATGTAGTTAAAACCAAGATAGAATCATTGGGTGGGGTGGTAGAAGCAGATTCCTGCCAGGGTAAAGGGACAAAATTTATAATCAGACTCCCCCTTACATTGGCTATTATACAGGCCCTATTGGTTGTAGTTGGGACAGAAAAATATGCCATACCCTTAAATTCAATAAAGGAAATCACAACCATAAAGGAAAGTAACATACGTAGGGTTCAAGACAGTGAGGTAGTTCTGTACAGGGGCTCAACGTTGCCTATATTAAGGCTTTCAAAATTATTGAATGTACCGAACACAAAAGAGTTGCATAAAGATGTGGATAAGGAAGTAGTTGTAGTTATTGTAAAGAAAGGAGAGAAGGATGCCGGGTTAATTGTGGACAGTTTGATAGGCCAACAGGAAATTGTGATCAAATCATTAGGCAAATATCTTTTAAATATCCCTTTAATCGCAGGTGCAACTATTTTGGGGAATGGCCTGATAGCTTTAATTGTGGATATAAATTCTTATTTTAAATTTATTGGGGGGGAAATAATATGAGTCCTATAAATCAATATGTCGTTTTTAAATTAAACAAGGAAAATTATGGAGTGCCCATTGAACATGTGGAGACAGTTGAAAAACTTACGGAGATAACCAGGGTGCCAAATGCACCCCATTATATAAATGGGGTAATGAACCTAAGGGGGGAGGTTATACCGGTAATGGATCTGCGTAAAAGGTTTGATCTGGAACATATTTCAACTACGGACGACAGCAGGATAATAGTGTTGTCACTTGATGAAATAAGTGTAGGAATATTAACTGATTCATGTTCTGAGGTTATAGCCCTGGATAAGGGACAAATCGACAAAACCTATAACCTGACAATTCCACTTGAGGATGACTATGTCGAAGGCATTGGTAAGCTTAATGAAAGAATGATAATTATATTGGATATTCCCAAACTTTTAATAAATAATATGGATACCTAAGAGGTGAGCAAATGGATTTGTCGATAGAAAATTTAAATAATCTGCATCTGGATGTGCTACAGGAAATCGGAAATATTGGGGCAGGTAATGCGGTAACAGCCCTGGCGAATATGATAAATAAAAAGGTAGATATGGACGTGCCATCAGTTAAAATTTTGAACTTTAGCGATATCAGTGCAATTCTGGGTGGGGAAGAGATTGTTGTTTCCGGTGTATATTTTGGAATTACAGGGGATATTGAAGGGAATATCATGTTTTTATTGGATATAGAATCGGCAAAAACCCTAATAAATATTTTGATGGGCAGGGACAATAAAACTGAAATATTAGATGAAATGGACAAATCTGCATTACAGGAAATAGGTAATATTCTGTCAGGCGCATATATATCCTCCCTTTCATCTTTAACCGGCCTGGACATAAAAATATCTGTACCATCTCTATGTATAGATATGGCAGGGGCAATATTAAGTGTACCTGCAATACAGTTTGGGCACACGGGGGACAAGGTTTTGTTAGTTGAAACTGTTTTACAAGATGGAGATAATATGGTCACAGGAAATTTCCTTTTAATTCCGGAAACAAGTTCATTTCCAACCCTACTAAATAGTCTAGGGGTGTACATATAAATGCGAAATATTATAAAGGTCGGTATGGCTGAGCTTGGCATAATACAGGAACCGGGTATTTTAACTACATTGGGGCTTGGTTCTTGTGTAGGTGTCATTCTATATGATAGGGTTGTGAAAACCGGGGGTCTGGCCCATATTATGTTACCGAGTAGTAAACAGATTAAAAACAATGAAAATAAAGCTAAATTTGCGGATACCGGAATACAGTTATTGCTTGACAGAATGCTGACAACAGGTTGCAATAAGTCCAGTATCATAGCAAAAATTGCCGGGGGGAGCCAGATGTTTCTCTTTCAGAATGATAATGATATGATGAAAATAGGTCAAAAAAACGTGGTGGCAACTAAGGAAATGCTAAATTTACTCAGAATACCCATTATAGCAGAGGATACTGGTGGAAATTATGGTAGAACCATTGAATTTCATACAACCGATGGTAGATTAGTTATTAAAACCATAGGCCATGGCGTACATGAAATTTAATGTTTCAACCATAAGGAAAAGCAAAGCCGGGAGGTCTAAAAATGGAACTAACAGCTTTGTGGCATAGTTATAAGCGCAATAGGAGCTTACAGGCAAAAACAAAATTAATAGAACATTATATACAATTAGTGAAAGTTATTGCGGGACGGCTATATACGTCTTATGGAACAAATGTTGAATATGACGATTTAGTGAGTTATGGTATTTTTGGTTTAATAGATGCGATAGAAAAATTTGATTTGGATAAACAGGTTAAATTCAGAACATATGCACAGATACGTATAAGGGGTGCTATTATAGATGAATTAAGGTCACTGGATTGGATACCGCGGTCAATCAGACAAAAAGCCAGACAAATTGAAGAAGTATACAGCAAACTGGAAAATCAACTGGGCCGTTCCGTGTTTGATATAGAGGTAGCGGACGAACTCGGGATCACAATTAAAGAATTACAGGACATTTTAATGCAAACTAACTCATTTAATATAATTTCGTTAGAGGAAACCATTTTTGAAAATAATATAGCATCGAAACAAGGGGAACAGGATGATTTGCCTGAAGAAGTGATATGTACCAAAGAAACCTATAACATTCTAAGGGAAAATATTGAGAAATTACCGGAAAGAGAGAAACAGGTTATATCATTATATTATTATAACAATTTGACGTATAAGGAAATAGGTGCTGTTTTACAGGTTTCGGAATCAAGGGTGTCACAGTTGCATTCTAAAGCCATTTTGAGGTTAAGGACTAAATTTACCGAAAAATAGAACATGTTGAGGGGGGGGCAATTATGACCAATAAACGTTCTGCTGTTAAAAGAAATAATGATGCTTTACAAACAAGCGTATCTAAAACCAAACTGGAGGCAACTATTTTACTGACAGAGCCAACTAATGGAAAAACATTATCAACTGAAGATATTATACAGGATCTCAACGAAAAAGGTATTATATTCGGAATCGATAGGGACAAAATAAAAGAAATGGTACAAGGTAGTATGTATAACCAAGATATAGTAATAGCAAGGGGAAAACCACCTATAAACGGTGATGATGCAAAGGTTGTTTATATTTTTAGTGACGAGTCAGATGTTTCGATTCCGGGTACCATCGGAGAAAATGGAAGAATCGATTATAAAACCCTGAATAAAATACGTAATGTAAGAACCGGTGATTTGCTCATTGAAATTGTTCCCCCTACCCAAGGGATAAGCGGGACAGATGTCTACGGTAATGAAATTGTTGCTAAAAAAGGAAACCCGGTGATTATAAGAAAGGGAAAAAATGTAAAAGAGGGCAAGAACGGTCTGAAAATTTATGCCACCAGGGATGGTGAAGTTTGTTTTAAAGACAACACCATATATGTTAACGAGGTTATAACTATTGATGGAGATATAGATAATGAAACAGGCAATATACAATTTAACGGTAAGGTTAACATCAGGGGTAATGTGAAATCAGGCTTTAGAGTTGAAGCCGACGGGGACATCGAAATTTTTGGGGTGGTAGAGGGTGCAACGTTAATTTCCGGGGGAGATATTGTGGTTCATAGAGGCATACAAGGTAATGGCCAGGCTTATCTGTGTAGTTCAGGTAATTTCAAATCAAAATATATTGAAAATGCTTGTATAAAGTCAGCGGGTGATGTGGAGGCCGATGTTATACTCCACAGTGATATTACAGCGCAGAGTGGAATTATAGCCTCAGGTAGAAAAGGTTTGATTGTAGGTGGTAACATAAAGGCAGGCAAAAAAGTAAGGGCCAAAGTTTTAGGATCCAATATGGGAACCAGTACTGTAATAGAGGTAGGAATTGATCCTGGGGAAAGGGATAACTATGAACAACTTAAAAAAGAAATAGAAGGCGTAAGAAAAAGCATTGAAGATTCAAAAAAAGCTATTGATTTACTGAACAAAATGGCAAAACAACAACAATTGGCTAAAGATAAGGAAGAAATATTGGCAAAACTGTTAATTACTCATGAAACATTAAAGAAGAAATATAGGACTCTTACCGAAGAAATACAGGTTTTATTAAAAAAATTTCAAAATTGCAGAGGTGGCAAAATCTATGCCTCTGCAGTCATTTATCCCGGTGTAAGGGCAGTAATAGGAAACAGTGTCAGACAAATTTATGATGAGTTACATAATTCCACGTTATATGTTAAAGATGGGGAAGTTACAGTTGGACCGTATGAAAAGTAAATAATCGGTATAATATATATAATATGGCTTATATGTTTTTATCGGAATAAATCGGATTGTACGGACATAGTTCGCTGTATTTTTTGCCTAGCATGGAAAGCAGATACTTGGGATGATATGCTTGTCAGCGCAGATAATGAGGTGTTTTATGGAAAACAACATTACTTTATTAAATACAATATTGATGATAGTACTCATATTGTTAATCACATTAATGATTTTTAAAGAAAGAAAATCAGGCAGTAGAATTAATTGTCATGGAAAACAGAATAATGAAGAAGCCCATCCAAATGATATTTTTGCAATAAATAACAAAATTGTAACCGACAAAATAGCAGAGCTGGAACAGGAAATTTTAAAATTAAAGAAGGAAAATAATAGAACAATCTCCCAGTATGAAAAAAATAATTCTTTAACAGACGAACATAATACAAATAATAATTTTGGACAAGTTTTGAATCATAACTTATTTAAAGAAAAAAACAGCAACATTATTAATCTGTACAAACAAGGAGCGCCTAAGAAAGAAATAGCCAAAATTCTGAACAAAAGCATAAGGGAGGTAGAAATGGTTATCAATTTGGCAAAATAATTAAAACAGGGATCAATTTCAAAATATAATATTGATTAGTATCCATCCCTATGTTAAAATGTTGACGGTAAGTAAGATAACACACATCTTATAATTTGCCCGGTAGTGCCGATGGGTTCCGTGCAAAGATGATTAAGATGGAGGTAAAACTAAGGAGGTAGGAGAATGTCGGTAATTTCAATGAAACAGTTACTGGAGGCCGGGGTCCATTTCGGACACCAGACAAGAAGATGGAATCCCAAAATGGAAGAATATATTTTCACGGAGAGAAATGGAATTTATATTATTGACCTTCAAAAGACTGTAAAAAAGGTAGAAGAAGCTTATAATGCTATGAAGGACATTATTTCAGAAGGCGGATCAGCCCTGTTTGTAGGAACCAAAAAACAAGCTCAAGAAGCAATAGAAGAAGAAGCAAAAAGGTGTGGAATGTTTTATATTAACCAAAGATGGCTGGGTGGGTTGTTGACTAATTTCAAGACTATCAAAAATAGAATAAAACGTCTCCATGAACTGGGAGCTATGGAGGAGGACGGAACATTCGATCTTCTGCCCAAAAAGGAGGTCATCAAACTCCGTCATGAACAAGAAAGGCTGGAGAAATTTCTGGGTGGTATTAAAGATATGACCGAGATGCCGGATGTTATATTTATAGTGGATCCGAGGAAAGAGAGAATTGCTATTCAGGAAGCACGTGCTTTGGGTATACCAATTATCTCGATAGTAGATACAAATTGTGATCCGGATGAGGTTGATTATATAATTCCGGGCAATGATGACGCTATACGTGCAGTAAAATTGCTTACTGCAACCATGGCGGATGCTGTATTGGAGGGTAAACAGGGAATCCAAACCGAAGAATAAATCAGGATATAAAGGTAAGGGTATAAGGGATTTTCCTTTGCTCCTTACCTTTAATAATATGCTAGGAGGAGTTAACATGGGTATAACCGCAGTAATGGTCAAGGAATTAAGAGAAAAAACGGGTGCCGGTATGATGGATTGTAAAAAGGCACTGATAGAAACTGAGGGTAATATAGATAAGGCAATTGAGGTGCTCAGGGAAAAAGGGCTGGCCGCTGTTGCTAAGAGGGCGGGAAGGACAGCCGCCGAAGGCCTGGTGGAGGCATATATACATAGAGGAAGAATCGGAGTACTGGTAGAAGTAAATTCCGAAACCGATTTTGTTGCCAAAAATCAGGAGTTCAAAGATTTTGTGAAAGACATTACCCTACAAATTGCTGCCTCGAATCCGCAATATGTAAGCCGGGAACAGGTAGAAGAGGGGATTATTGAGAAGGAAAAAGAAATTTTGAGAAAACAGGCTCTAAATGAAGGAAAGCCCGAAAAAATAGTAGACAAAATGGTTGAAGGAAGAATGGAAAAATTTTTTAAGGACATATGTTTATTAGAACAGCCGTTTATTAGGGATCCCGATATTACAGTGGGTGACCTATTGACCGGGATGATTTCTAAAATCGGCGAAAATATTTCCATCAGGAGATTTACGAGATATGAAGTAGGAGAAGGCATAGAAAAGAAGGAAGAAGATTTTGCTGGGGAAGTTGCTAAACAGATGGGCAATAATTAACTACCATGCACATTAAAGAGAACACTGCAGTGTTCTCTTTTAAACTACTTTTTCCATGTTAAATGAAGGTTTTTTATAATAGCTAGCGAATGTTAGTATTAGTGGAGGAGGATTTGGTATAATGCAGTCTCAATATAAAAGAGTGTTATTGAAGTTGAGTGGAGAGGCTCTGGCAGGGAAACAAGGGTTTGGTTTAGATTTTAATATACTTAACAATATTTCCTCCCAAATTAAGGACATTGTAAACATGGGGGTCCAGGTGGCCATAGTGGTCGGTGGCGGAAATTACTGGAGAGGCAGGACCGGGGAGGGTATGGACAGAACTACTGCAGATTATATGGGAATGATGGCAACGGTTATAAATGCTCTAGCCCTACAAGATGCTTTGGAAAATTTGGATGTAGTAACTAGGGTTCAGAGTGCTATAGAAATGAGGCAAATAGCGGAACCGTATATAAGGCGAAGAGCTATCAGACATCTCGAAAAAAATCGTGTAGTTATATTCGCTGCCGGTACAGGAAATCCTTACTTTACTACTGATACGGCTGCGGCTCTGCGTGCAGCTGAAATCGAGGCGGAGGTAATATTGTTGGCTAAGAAGGTTGATGGGGTCTATTCTGCCGATCCGTCTATTGATGGGTCAGCTATAAGATTTGATCAATTAACGTACATCGATATTTTACAGAGGGGATTAAAGGTAATGGATTCGACTGCGACATCCTTGTGTATGGATAATGCGATACCGATTAAGGTTTTTGACCTGGATAATGCAGGAAATATTAAAAAGGTCATATGTGGGGAACAAATAGGGACATATATCCATAATTAATACAGACAGTCCGGATACCCAAGATGTTTGATAAATATATTAAACCGGGTGGGTGGGGTTGTTCCACGATTAAAACCAAAATCTAAGGTATCCCTGTCAGATGTAGAAATTGGATACTGAAATAATAATAAATATTTATATTATGCGAGGAGGAGATATCATGAAACTGGAGGTATATACAGATTTAGAGAAAAGCATGAGCAAGGCCATCGACTCACTTAGAGGGGATTTTGCAAGCATCAGAGCGGGGCGTGCAAATCCGGCAATGCTGGATAGGATTAATGTAGATTATTATGGGACGCCTACCCCCATTAAACAAATAGCGTCCATAACGGCTCCGGAACCAAGACTTATTACAATCCAGTCCTATGACCCATCGGCTATAAAAGATATAGAAAAAGCGATTCTGAAGTCAGATTTAGGTGTTAATCCTTCTAATGACGGAAAAATTATCAGAATTGTTATTCCGCAACTGACAGAGGAAAGAAGAAAGGACCTTACAAAGGTAGTCAGAAAAACAGCAGAAGAAAGTAAAGTAGTTATAAGGAATGAAAGGCGTGCCGCGAATGATAAATTAAAAAAGATGGAAAAAGACAGTGAGCTCACCGAAGATCAATTAAGGGTTGCACTTGATGAAGTACAGAAAATAACAGATAAATTTATAAAGACTATAGATGATATGACTGAACAGAAAGAAGAAGATATCATGGAGGTATAAAGTGCCGGATGTTGTAGGACATAAACTTGAAAAGGCCCTGCATATGCTGGAAGGGCATGGATTTGAAATAGTAATAAAGGAGACTTTCGGTAGAAAGAATACAAGAACCGGTGAAGCAAGAGTAATAAGACAAAGAATATATAAAGATAATATATTACAATTAATAATAGC
>JGI24502J29692_10009976_pt1 | contig 22330 bp, 25 predicted proteins | sample BioPla3RNA1_FD_29692 | JGI IMG/M metagenome (IMG submission 29692)
GAAAGAGAAAGATAAAGATAATGTTAATGTTAATGTAGATAATAGTTCTACTGACGTAGAACTTATGTCGCCTTCAAAAATTGTTGAGGATGATGTTGAGGAAAAATTTGATGTCGTTGCAGTGGTTAAGCTGTGGAACGCACACACAACTTCCTTCAGCAAAGTAAAAGCACTATCAAACACTCGCAAAGAAAAAACAAAGCTTCGGATTAAGGAGTGGGGATCAAAGGAGCGATACCTTGCGCTATTAGAGGCAGCAGAGGCAAGCGATTTCTGCAAAGAAGGTGGCTGGTTCAATTTTGATTGGTTAATCAAAAATGATAACAACTGGCTAAAACTTGAGGCTGGAAACTACCGGAATAAAAACCCGTCAATAGCCCCACGGCGAGAATCAGTCTTTGAGCATAGTAGAAAGCAATTTGACAAACTAACAGCAGCATTATGAAAAATTTGCCTGTCAAGCCGGAACAATACATCAGCATCAGGGAATGGTGCAATGATGGCAACAGGGTTGCTCAACTGAGCAATACCATTGCCGGCAGCATCATCCAATTATCGCTCTATTGTGGAAGAAAGATAGAGAGTGAGGATGCTGTGGTGTATGCCGGGGCGTTCACGCAGGACCTTCTTAACGATTTTTCCTATCTCGATACACTCGAGATTAGGATAATCCTCAACGCAGGAGTGCGTGGCAAGTTTGGGGAGTGGTATGGTATAAACCCTTTGACTTTCTACAACTGGACTTCGGCTTATGTGAACTCAGATCAACGGGCAGCCTATGTCCGCAGGCGCAGGGAGATTATCCCTCCTGCCAGGCAGCTTGAGGCAAAGCAGCCTCCTACTCCGGAGCAAACCTGGATGATGGTCAAAAGGTGGGTAAATGAGGATTACCAAAACTACTGCCTTTGGAGAGAGGGAAAGTGGCAACCGGAATACAATGGCACTTTTGGGAAGGTTGCTGCAACTTCAAATAGCAGACCGGTGCCTCCTCATCCGTTAGCCGACTTAGGCAACACAAAAATAACCTGGCTGCAAGATGAGGGCTATACCGGTAGCCTCGAGGAAATTTATGCTGCTGCTTATGCTGCAAAAAAAACAGAGCTATGAGTAAAAAATATAAAATCAAAACTAAGGATCGCCTTTGCAAAAATTGCAAGTGGTGTGAAAAGGTTACTGAAAAGCATAAGCTGGGCTATGACGGCAAGCCTATGTTGGGGGATTGCAAGCTTGGAGTTACTCCATTTCGCAGGTTAATCCACTCAGATGGGTGTCTTGAATCGGACAGAGAAAAAGCATATAAAAATTTAAATCTTAAAAATTTAACGCTATGAAAGTTATCATTTTAATTGTATTGCTACTCGCTCTGGCAGTAGTAGCAATCGTTTTAACAATTCGCAACGGCAATTTAAAGGCAAAAATTAAAGTTCAGTCAATTGCCATTGAAAAGATGCAAAAGGGATTGTTTAGTTATCAAGATCGAATAGTGAAACTCACCGGACAAAAGCCGAAAGATGAGCGCAAGCATTCTGCAGTTATGAAGCTACAGAAGAAAATTGCAAAGCACATTTATTTTGTCGGAGATCAGGTGTGCCTTGATGTTTTAAGACCAAAGAGCAATACTGCACCTACCGGCTCCGGCGGTGGTGGCGTTCCGGAAAACAAGCCGGAACAAGCGATCGATGTAGATGCTTACGAGAGTGAGGCAAGGTAGGCAGAGGATGTCTGCTAAGTTATAGCGAGGCATTGCGTTCTTTATTCAAATTTTTCCACAAGTCTGACGAATGTGGTTGGTGACACTACAAGCGTGGTGATAGGTAAAACTCTTTTTTTCATAGGTTACTTTCACAATTTAAAACACAATCCTATCCGCAGGTTCGAATTCTGCCGTCAGACCAAACTATAAGAAAATATAATGTTTGGTGAAGTTCACTACTGTTATTCTTGCAAATTTTGGGTAGCAGGTTATTGCAAAGGAGAAAGGCGATTGGGCTACGATTATGCCTGCACAGAGTGGTGTAAGAGATAAATTAATAAAGGCAAAACTGACTTTAGTTATGAGAAACAAATTTGATTTCTTGCTATGCCTATTTGGCTTACATCCAAGCGATGTATTCCGAATCGAGGAAATAAAAGACCCTACCGGAAAGGTCGTGCAGTTAGTGCTGATTAATCGCTGTACTAATTGTGGCAAATTATCTTACCTAAGAGTTGATTTAACATATAAGATTCCATGAAGGCAGACGTTTTGATAACCGAGAGGTCAACCACCATGCGCAAAGACCTTGAGCATAGATTGCAGAAAAGGTGCGTCACTTGGTTTCGCCACCAATGGTTTCCTTATACCTCTCTGCTCTTTGCCATTCCTAATGGAGGGCAGAGAGGAAAAGCAACCGCAGGAAAGCTCAAGGCAGAGGGAGTGGTCAGCGGAGTAGCAGATCTATTCTTGGCTATGCCGGCACGGATAGATGACAAAATCTATCATGGGCTATTCATCGAGATTAAAAGCCCATCTGGTTATCAGTCGCGAAAACAAAAGCAATGGCAATTGCAAATAGAGCAACAAAATTACAAATACTCTGTTTGCAAACAATTTGAACAATTTCAAAAAACAGTAAACGATTGGATGCATGCAACAACCAGAAGTTGAAATAGGGCTTTTACGCAGAGTGGCAACGCTTGAGATAGAGATGCGTCAAGTAAAAGAGATGCTGCGAGTTTTTGAAAACAAAACCTTCAACCAGTCGGAGGCAGCGAGGATGCTCAACATTTCATCCAATACTTTGGCACGATATAGAAGACTGGGCATGATAACTCCAATTGATGGCACGACACGCTACACGTGGGGGGAGGTGAAAAGATTTATGAAAGTTAGAAAGATTTATGAAAAGACCTAAGTCAATAAGTTTATTTGGATCACACCGAAGGCCACAGACAAGACCAATGCAACACCGTCAGAGATCTGATTATCCTTACCACACTCACAGATGGACAAAGGCATCTGCTTCATTCAGGGTATCGCACCCAATGTGTGAGAGTTGCAGGAAGAAAGGCCTTTTGGTGCCGTCAGAGGTAACTGATCACATAATCCCCTGGCCGGTCTGTGGGAATTTTTGGGACCAGACAAATTGGCAGGCGCTTTGTCGCCGGTGCAACATACAAAAGGGCAACAGAGATAAAAAACTGATAGAAAAATGGCGCAGGGAACACCCAGATGGGTAGGGGGGGTCAAAATCTCTGAGCCGTTTTGGCGCAAGACCACACCCCCAACCCCGTGTGCGGTCATCCAAAATAATTCAAAAATATAACAACATTGTTACATCGTAGGTAATTTGTAATTTTTAAACTCATGGGCAGACCGAAAAAACTTGATAAAACAAAAGCTTTGCAGGGTACTTTGCGCCCATGCAGGGCAGAAACCCCAACACCGGGGATAAACTTGCTTACATTGGATGATGTAGAGAAGATAAAGCCAAATCTTCCAACTACGAAAGTGCTTGGAGAATATGGAATGATGCTCTTTAAAGATACTTTGCGTTATGTTGCCCAAATGGGGATACTCGAGCACGCCCATGTTCACAAAATAAGCATGTATGCCTATTGGGGGGAAATGTTTTTTAAGGCTGCGGAAAATATCAATAAGCAAGGGCTTATAGATTTTTCTTCCGATAAGGCTGCGGAAAATCCACATATAAAAATAGCTGCCAAAGCAACCGAGATGCTGGAGAAAATAGGCAAAGGATTTGGGATGAGCCCCTTGAGCAAGCAATCGCTTAAAATTACAAAATCACAAATTGACCCTATGAGGGCGATAATGAAGGCAATAGAGTGATAGAGAAGAATCCAGACTATAAGAGGCGATTCAATAACTACATAAGGCAGGTTAGCAGTGGCAAAAAAGACAGTTGCCTTATGGAGCGCCTGGCGGTTGAACGCCATTTAAAAGACCTCAAAAGGCTTAAAGGTTATCGCTTTGATTTAGATCTGGGAGTTAAATATTGCAATTTCTTTAATCTACTTCGCCATTTTAAGGGCGAAATGGCAGGACAGCAATTCATTCTGGAACATTGGCAGGTCTTTACCGTGTGCTCAATATTCGGTTGGGTGCACAACAGAACCGGTTACCGCAGATTTCGATACGCAGATGTCATCATTCCTCGTAAAAATGGCAAAAGTACCTTTGCAGCAGGCATCGCCCTGGCAATGATGTGCATTGATGGAGAGATGGGCGCTGAAATATTCTCCGCAGGCACGGATAGCGACCAGGCACGTGTTGTGTTTGAAACGGCAAAAGAGTTGGTTAGAAATTCTCCTTTACTATCAAAAATCCTTAAGACATTCGCCCATTCAATTGTTTTTGAGAAAACCGTCAGCTCGTTCAAACCGCTTTCAAAAGAGATCAGCAATAAGGATGGCAGCAATCCTCACTGTGCAATATGTGATGAGCGCCATGCCTGGAAAACAAACGAACTCTTTGAGGTGCTTAAGTCTGGTACCGGTGCCAGGCGCCAATCTTTGATTTTGACAATTACCACGGCAGGGAGGGATCTATCTCTCCCCTACTTCAAGCAGACGAATTACCTTTGCGATCTTTTGAGAGGCAAGGTTAAGCAAAATAACCAATTTGCCTTAATCTTCACTCCGGATGAGGGAGATGACTGGACTTCTCCCCAGGTATGGAGAAAGGTCAATCCGAGTTATGGAAAAGCTTTGAGGCCTGAATACATTCGCCAGGAGTGTGACGAGGCAATCAAAAAGGGTGGCACTACAGAAACTAACTTTAAAACAAAAAATCTTAATTTGTGGGTAGATGCTCCGGATGTATGGATTAAAGATGAATTTGTCGCTGCCTGCAATTATAACACCTCAAAGGAAGATCTTGAGGGCTGCACCTGCTTTGCAGGGCTGGATATAGCCTCTCATGTAGATTTCAACGCCCTTGCGCTTTGGTTTCCGGAGGAGCAATACAAGCCGGTTATCATGCATTACTGGCTTCCGAAGTCCAAGATATATGATCCTGCACAAAAGGATGGAGTGAATTACTCCCAATGGCATCAAGGGGGTTGGATTCATGAAATGCAGGGCAACGTGCTTGACGTTGATGCAATGAGTGCAGATATTGCCGAAATAATTCGCAGATATAACTGCAAGAGATTAGCGTTTGACCCCTACAAGGCATATCACGGCGTTATTCAAAATTTAACCAATGATGGATTGAGCGAAATATTGGCAGAATACTCTCAGGGAATTAGGAATATGTCTGAGCCGACAAAAAAACTCGAGAGTATGATAGTTGGTGCAGAAATAGATCTTCGTGGAGATCCCGTGTTGAGGTGGATGCTTGGTAATGTTGCAATTTATGAGGATGCGAATGAAAATGTCAAAATTCATAAATCAAAATCCAGTAATAAGGTTGATGGAGTGGTGGCATTAATAAATGCAATTGGTGGTTGGATGGCATTTGTCGCAGATGAGCAAAAGGACAGAATTTATGAAAATTACACCCTTCGCACCATAAATCTCGGCCTTTAAAATGTTGCGTTTTTGCAGAATATGACCAAATGTGTTGCGTTTTTGCAGAATATGATAACATTTTTTTTCTAACTCAAAAGTGCATTTGTCTATTTAGTAATTTTACACTAAAGGCAAAAGCACGTAAATGGCACGTAAAAATTTCTTTCAACGTACAAGTGCAGCAATGCGCTATATCTTTTTGGGAACGCAATCCGATATTGTGAGCCCCATCGGCATGCAACAAATTGACTTCGGTGTAAATGTGTCTCAAGATTCAGCTCTGAAGTTTACTGCCGTATATGCAGCAATAAAACTGCTTGCTGAAAATATTGCTGCGCTGCCTAAAAGTGTAAAATTCCGCTCCGAAAGAGGTTGGGAAAAAGCTGATCACGCTGCCAATCGCCTTTTGAGCATTAGGCCAAATAATTATACTGACATTTTTACCTTTTGGTTTACCATTAATGCCAATTTACAAGGGTGGGGTAATGCCTTTGCGGTTATCAGGTATGACCAGGGTATTCCGGTAGCTTTACACCAAATACACCCTCGCTACGTAAAGATAGGATTCGTTGATGGGCAAAAGATATTTGAAGTTGATTGCCCGGTAGGATTTCAAAAACAATTCAATGGCAGATACTTAAACTGGGAAATGCTACACTTTATGATGTTTTCGCTTAACGGGATTACCGGTATTGACCCAATAACCTATAATGCTGCTGCAATAGGCAGGGGCATCGCTGCACAAAAGTTTTCAGCAGAATATTACAGTAAAGGCGGAAATATCAAGGGCGTGCTTGAAACTGATCAAAACTTAGGCACGGAGGCGTATAAGTCCTTTACCAAACGATTTACCGAGGCTTCCGGAAATTTTGAAACTCCGCTGTTGGAGTATGGCATTAAATATAAGAACATAAGCGTAAATCCAGTTGCAGCTCAGCTAATTCAAAGTGAGACGCTTTCTATTCAGGACATTGCAAGGATTTTTAATGTTCCCCCTCACCTGCTTGCTGAATTGACCCATGCAACATTCAGCAATATAGAGCAACAAAATATATTTTTTGGCACACACTCCTTGAGGCCTATTTGCAAGAGGCTTGAAAATCAGCTTGAGGATAAGCTCTTCCTGGATGACGAAAAGGCAAACTATTCCGTAAAGTTCGATCTCAAAGGTTTTATGAGGGGAGACAGCAAATCGAGGAGCGAATATTACAGGAATGCCATCAATTCAGGATTTATGACACGCAATGAGGTTAGGAATCTTGAGGAGCTCCCAGCTCTCGATGGACTTGATAATCCGTTACAACCTCTCAATATGGTGCCTGTTGGTAGCAATGATGATAACAATAAAAATTCAGAATAATGGAAGATAAAATCAAACGCAGATATCTCGAGGATGCCCAAATTAGGAGCATTGATGAGGAAAATAGAACGGTGGAATTTGTGGCAAGTGACAATACTGTGGATTCCTACGGCACAGTGCTGCCCTCTGACAAATGGGATTTAAAGAGATATGAGAAAAACGGCATTATAGGCTATCAGCATCAGGTGTATGGGGATTATGGAAACGCTGATCCGGATGATGTACTCGGACATGGCCAGGCATTCGTTGAGGATAACAAGCTGATAGTGAAGGCTACTTTTGAGCCTGCTGATATAAACGAAAAGGCTGACAAAATTTTCAAAAAAATCCAATTTGGCAGCATCAAAGGAGTATCGGTAGGATTCCAGCCCACAAAGCCTGGCCACTGGGGCGATAAGGAAAAAGGCGAAGACCCGGATGTTTACTATTTCGAGGGCCAGGAGCTGATTGAGGTATCAGTTGTGAACATACCTGCCAACCCCAATGCCGTTAAGCGCAGCATTGCTGAGGAAAGGCAGGAGCTTGAAGCAAGTCGTTCTACTGAAGAAAATGATACTCCGGAAGATCCAAAGGTTGATGACAACCCTACTCCGGAGATAAACGAAAGAGAAATATTAACCAAAGCCAATGCTGCAATAAGCTTGGCACAAATCAATTGACATATTATGAAAACATCAAGAGAATTGTCAGCTGAGTTGAACGCTAGGATGGCGACACTTGGCGATAAAGAGGGGGAAGAAAGAAATGCTATCCTCCGAGACATTGAGGGCTTAACGAATGAGCTCAATACTGTATTGGCAGCTGAGGCTGCTTTGAAAAACAAACCGCTCCAGGATCCTGAAAAGAGAGAGATTAAGAGGTTTTCAATTTCAAAATTCCTTAGAGAGGCCTATTATAACAATCTCACAGGAATAGAGAGAGAGATGAATGATGAGGCAATAAAGGAGCGTGCTAACGCCGGAATAACTGGGGGTGAGAGATTTTCCATTCCATCAATTCTTCTGAGAGAAGGAGGCTCCGGAGAAGGAGGCTCCGAACCAGATCCCTTCCCATTCTACAACATTGGTACAGCGACTGAGGGTGCTGAATTTGCCCACGTCACTCGCATAAGTTATGCAGAGGCCTTGAGGAATAACCTTGTTTGTGCAAAGGCAGGAGCTACCTACCTTACCGGCCTTCAAGGTAATGTAAGGATTGTAAAGGGTGGTGGGGCATCTGCCTCCTGGCTTGCAGAGGGTGCCTCGGCGCCAAAGGAAAAGCAGACTTTTTCTGCAATAACGATGTCGCCGAAAAGGCTTCAAATTTTGTCCGGATACACTCTTGATCTACTCAAGCAAACCTCACTCGATGTGGAAGTACACATCTTGCGTGATATGATAAGATCTCATGCAGAAGCATTAGATGCAGCAATTTTGGCAGGCACCGGCTCAGATGGGCAGCCTACAGGAGTGCTTAATGCATCAGGCATCAACTCTGTGGCTATGGGCACAAATGGCGGTAATATTAATTTTGCCAAATTAGTGCAAATGGAAGAGGAGGTGGGTATTGATAATGGACTTATCGGCTCACTTGTTTATATTACCAACTCAAAGGTTAATAGTAAACTAAAAACCACGCCCCAGGTTGCAGGATATCCGGTTTACCTTAAGGATAGCAATGGTATATCCAATGGCTACCCCGTGCTTGTTTCTAATGCAGTGCCTTCTAATCTAACCAAGGGTACATCCTCACAAAACTGCTCTGCAATGTTATTTGGAAATTGGAATGAGGTGCTTGCAGGCCAATGGGGAGGCATTGATATTCTCATTGACCCTCTCTCCTCTAAGGAGAGCGCAGTGATAGAAGTTACTGCATATGCCTACCATGACGTTTGTGTGCGCAGAGCTGACAGCTTCTGTAAGATTGCAGACATTACTACTTAATTTGAGTTTTTTCATTTTTAGATAAAACGTCTGGTTAATTATTGTTTTTGTTCACGATGGAAAAGATCTGGTATAATCGTAGAGCCGTGAGCCTTGATGCTCTAAAGCGCAATGTGCGCCTCCCTGAGGAGGATAAAACATTCGATGAACTCCTTACCGATAAGCTCGATGCTGCCATTGCAGCTACGTCAAGCTTCATTGGCAGGGATCTTCGTGTCATTTATGAGCTTACCGGATCTTTCCAAAGTGAAATAGAAATTGAAAGAGATCGTTGTTTACACATTACAAAAGTGCGTGTGAATGATGTTGAGGTGTTAACATCTCAGTGGTGTTATGCGGAGGGCAAATTGGTTATAAGAGGGAATTATCCGGAAGAATCAACGCTCAAAATAATTTTTGAATACAATCAGGACATTGTCAACGCAATTATAATGCACGCCTCCTCACTATTTTTGAGTCCTACTGATAGTGTTGAGGCGTTGCCCAGAGCATCACAAAATCTATTAAGAGCTTACCGCCATGACTGAGGTAGAGATAGGAAAATTCGATACGAAGATCACCTACCTGGCACCGGTACAAACAACCGGATCGCAGGGTGAAGTGGTTATTGACTTTTCGCCAATTTATACCTCATTTGCTGAGCGCAGGACCAACATTGATGAGTTCAACAGCAACAGCAACCTTGAGCAAGCGGAATCGCTGACGATCATAACATACAAATGTCCGGTAACAACCAGGCACAGGGTTAGAATAGGCTGCGGAGATTATGAGATTACCGGTATTGACCCAATGGAAAGGATGCAGCTATTCATGATGCTAAACCTTAAAAGAATAAAAATCGCTAATGGCTAAGCACTACCATAGCATCAAAGGCATAGAGGAGGCTCATAGAATCCTTGACAGAGCACCCATGAGGGCTACGAGGATCATCAATAAAAGCCTTTACGCTGCTGCGCAGGTGGTTATCCCAGATTTGAAGTCAGCAGCTCCCTTTCCTGCTGCGAAAGAGTTGGTAGCTCACAGAATTAAAAAAACGCCCAATGGTAGGGCGTTGATAGTAGGATTCATCGGCGCAATGGAGGGTGAGAAGAAATTCGATTGGTTCAAAGCCTACTGGGCGAACTATGGCACCCTTACAAGGAGAGACCCTAACCACTCTTTTGATTATCCCATAAAAAGGTTGAGACAGAAGCGGAGAAATGAGGTTGGGCAGCCTGCACAGAATTTCTTTGAAAATGCCCTTAGGGGAAAAGAGAGTGAAGTGATATCAACATTTGAAAAAACGATAGAGAAAAACTTAGACGAACTATACAGATGACGAACACGATAGGACAAAAATTAAAGGAGATCATTAATCCGATAACCACGCTTTATTTGAGCGAGGCGCAAACGGATAATCTCCCCTTTTGTGTTTATGATCCGGAATATAGAGAAGAGCGGACCAAAGAGGGCATTTACAAAGTCGTAGGCTACATAACTCTTTTTGTGGTAGCCATGACCTTTGAACAAGCTGAAAGCCTTATGACGGCAATAAAAACGGCCATAAATGGAATTGAAAGTCCGCAGTACAATTCAACCTTCATAATGGAAGATAAAAAGTCCTATGAAGGAGTTTGGATTTTAAAAGCAGAATATAACATAAATCAATATAAAATTTAACAAATCATGGCAGAGGAAAGAATTTTAGGATACAACTGCCGGTTGAAGATCCAAAATAAACTACTGGCAGGTACAACTCAGGATGATCTCAACATCAGCGCCGTTTTCAAAGATAGCATAACAAAAGATGATGCAGGTAACAAGAAAAGCGCAATCGTAGGACATGAGGTAACATTCAGCGTCAGTGGCATTGTTACGCTTGGCGCAACCGCAGGCACGCACCTGAGCAGGGATGAAATAATCGCATTATCTCTGCTTACCGGAGATGATGCTATTGTTGGGGTTGAATATGTTGCTGGAAATGGCGCAGCGTATGAAGGTGATGCAGTGATCACCAGCTACTCCGAAGGCTCCGGCTCGGAAGAGGAGGCCACCTATGGCCTTAACCTGAAAATCAGCGGTTCATTTACCCTTAAGACAGGCACCTGATAAATGGAGAAACACTATATTGAATTAGGCGGTATCAAGTACCGTGTGGAATTTAATTGGAATACCACTGCATCATTCTTGGCAGCAACCGGAAGGGATGATATGGCATCTCTGGTTACATTCTCTTTTGCTCCTACAGATATGACTGCTTTGGTGCGATGTGCCATTAAGGAGGGTGAAAGATTGGAAGGGAGGGAGTTTAATCTGACTGCGGAGCAAATAGGAGAATACCTTACTGCAACAAAGGTAATGGAGGTGTTGAGGATATTCAAGATCCACAATGGAGCAGATGACAACGAAAATGAGGATGTTGAGGCAAAGGAGTCAAAAAAAAAGGGTCTGTTCCGACATTCAAAGAGACCAAAGGCATAGCATTCGGACTGCTCCGTCTCCGAGTTGAGGATTTCGGTCTGATGCGCCCCGGGGATTTTTGGATTGCCGTTGATGCTTGGCAAAAAGAGAGGGAGCGCAGAGATCGGTTGATGTGTGAGTTGGCAAGGGGGTTGGCTGCGAGAGTGGTTAACCCCTTTTTGCAAAAGCCCATAGATGACGTTACCAAATTTTGGCAAATGGGTTATGATGCAGAGAAAAAAAATGAGGAAAATCCGACACTTAAAATGACCGAAGAGGAAAAGCAGGAAAGCATTAAACGATTAGTACAAATACTTGACGGAGATGGCAAAGGGATTTAATTTAAAAGCTGTATTTGATGCCGACACGAAAGGCATTGAGGAGGGCTCGCAAAAAGCAATAAAAAGCGTTGAGGAATTTGCTGACCAGTCAAGCGACATGCTTGATCAGATGGCCGGCAAATTCGGTGTGAACACAAAGCACTTGAAGGAGTTCAGACAGGTCCTCAAGGAGATGGGCCAGGCTTGGGTTGAGGGGTTTGGTGGTGGAGAGGAGATGATGGGCAATGTCATCAGCAAGATGGCGCTCCTGGGTACCACGGCAACAGCTGCTGCTGCACTGGTGGCAGGTGCCTTCAAACTTATGAAAGAGGAGGCAGATGCTTATAGGCAGACCATCGAGGGAAGCATTGGAGAGAGAGGATTGCAGGCTTATCTAAGCACCTATCAGCAAGTGTTACGCCAGGTAAATTTGGAAGCTACTGCTTCGATGGTTGAAATGATCAATAATTGGCGAAAAGGCTTGAGTGGCTTTTGGGCAGACTTCAAAAACGTGGCCGTCAATACCATCTACAACATGAAAAGTGGGTTAGTTGACTTTGGCTCTGCCCTCGGACTTGGATTACTCCAAACAAAGGCAGCATCAGGGGTGGCCAAAATAAGAGCATCAGAGGTTGAACAGTTGGCAAAGGATATTATGAGGTGGGAGCGAGACCTTATCGCTATGCGAAATGCGGTAATTGATAAGGAAATAGAGATTCTTGAATCACAAAAACAAGCGCAAGACAGATCATTGCTCCCGGATGAGCGCAAACAATATCTTGATGAGGCTAAACGCCTGATAAATGAAAGAGCCGAAATGCAGCTTCAAATAATGAGGAAGATAACGGCTGCTTATAAAGAGATAGCTGACATATTGCCAGAAAATCTCGCTGCACAAGAGGCATATAATGCTGCGCTGGATAGACAAAAAGCGGTTGAGCGTGATAGAGCTGGTAGATTGCGAGCTTTGGTAAGGTTAGAAAACTCTATTGCCGATGCCTCTGCAAAATATAGTGAGGAGCTGCGCAAACAAGCAGAATTATTAGAAAGAAAAAAAGCCTTTAGGGCATCGCTTATTGGTGCTCCCACTACTGACGCTGCCTGGGCATTAATGCCTGGTGGCGCTGAAATGCAGATAGAAGTGCCAATTAAGTTGAGGCCCCCGGAAGAAAAAGAGATTACTGAGGTGATGGTGGAGCTCTCGAGAGTGATAGAAGATTCCATTCAATCAATGGCGTACGGCATTGGGGAGCTCATAGGTAATCTTGCAACCGGTGGGGATGCAATGGAGAGTTTCGGCAAGGCAGTATTATCAACATTTGCAGAGGCAGCAATCGCAGTGGGTAAGATGGCTATTCAAATGGGGTTGGCAGCAGAGGGCGTAAAGCAAGCCCTGTTGTTTGGCAATCCCTACGTAGCGATAGCAGCAGGTGCTGCACTGGTGGCGCTTGGTGCAGCAGTAAAGGCAGGGATGAGCAACATTGCATCCGGATCTTACGCTTCAAGCTCCTCATACTCCCAAGGCGCAAGGGCAGTGGGCACCAGTGGTCTTGTTACCAGGGAGCTGACTGTAAACGTGCAGGGTACTTTGGTTGCTCAGGGCAGTCAACTGGTGGCAGTATTAAATAATGAAAACAAACGCAGGAAAGTTACAACGTAATGAATGTAACAGGCTATAATACCAAATACTACTTTGAGTTTATTTCTCAAAATGGCACTGGCTACACTATCAGCATTAAGCAAAAAAACTTTGCCGGTAGTGCAGTTAAGCGCAATTTGGGGCGTGCACCCATTTTGCGCAAAGAAAAATCAGGTGCTATTTGTGGTACTTCATTGGAAATTTATGCAGAGTGCAAGGTTGACGGGGAGTTTCTGGAACTCTATACTTCAGATCCAAAGGAATTTCTTGTGACAGTTGACGTTGAGGGTGGCACCGGTTATGATGATCGCCTCTGGATTGGCTATATTTCTCCGGAGCTTTATTCTGAGCCAGACATAGCACCGCCCTATGACGTGCAAATAACCGCCACGGATGGACTTGGAGAGCTCAAGCTATATGACTATACCCCACAGGGCAAAAAGTCCTTGTTTGCCCTAATTCAGCTATTGGTGGGCAGTAGTGGGTTGCCAACAAATGCCAGCGATTTCCTTTTGGTCAGCTCATTGGTAAATAAAGATGAGGTGCTATCACCGGTAGAAACCCTTACAAATGCAATGGTGGATCTTGACCACCTCGAGGGTAAGAGCCATTATGATGTGCTGACAAAAATTTTGGAATCTCTCCACGCTACTATACACCAACATAACGGCAGTTGGATGATAGTTAGGGAGTGCGATTTGGCGCAGAACACTACCATTCATAGAATGGATGGCACTTCTGTATCTATTTCTGCTTTGCATTATGGGCAGGTATATGCAAAAGATTGGTGGGTGATAAATCAGCTCGATTTGGCTATTGAACCTGCAAGAAAGAAAATAATTGTATCGCAGCCTTATAGCCTAAAGGGGGATTGGCTATTAAACCCTGAGTGCTCTTCTGATACCGGCTGGATAAAGAGCGGTAGTACTTCTTATAATGAGGAGGCTGGAACCTATGCTTTGGACGGGTCAGCTGAGGGCATTTATACTAATTCCATAAGTCAAAGTTTTAATGTAGAGAAGTCTTCCACCCGTCATATTTTAACAATAAAGGTCAGGGCAGGCAGTTTGTACGATAAAGGAGCTCAGGTGGGCATTCATGTGGCTATCAATGATGGTACAGATACATATTATTTAGGGAGATTTCAAAGAGGGTGCAGATTTAGACCGGAACTTGACTATATAAGCGAAAAGGTAGGCGATGGAGAGGAGGCAGAGTTTACTTATGAGTTCTCCATCCCATGTGCCGGCACAATGACTGTAATGATTTCTGCATTTAAGGCTTTTTTGTGGTCAGGTTATATCTATGTAGAGGGGTGTTCATTAAGACACGGCGAATTGCCTGAGGGCTTTCAACACGTTTTAAGTTTGAACAATGGTGCAAGAGGAGAAGGAGATGATATAGAGCTTGCTTTCGGTGGCATTACAAAGCGTGATCCAAGAGATCCTGGAGTGGGCAACCTTGATAGAGTAATTTATGGAATACTAACCATTGATGGCATCACAACTACTAAATGGGGTACAGATAAGGTTGGGCAGGGCGATTACCTGAGCGTTTTGGCGCAAGACTATGCGCTATCAGTAGCATTGCCTCGATTGAGAATTAAAGGAGTGCTAAATACACCCCTCAATGCAGTTGCTCCGTTTACATTTGTAAATAGAGATGGAGTTGTGTTGTATGCTGAGGTGTGGGAAAGAGATTTGTTGAATGATGAGATCGCAGTTGAACTTTTATCTATTCCAGCTGCTACTCTGAGCATTGAAAGTCAAACTAAAAGCGAGATTGAAGGCGCAGGCACGCAGGGCGGTGGTGGTAGCTCCGCTTCACAAGCAGCATCACTGACTGCACACGCAGGGGATGAATCTCTGCACTTGACTGAGGAAAAAAATGACCTCCTCTCCCATTGGAGCATAGTCAATGTTGGCACAGAGGAGGAGCCTCAATACATCCTAAAAGCCAATTTGCCCGTAGCATCTGAGGGCGATATGATTAGCTTCTTTGCTGACGGATATACTCCTGAGCCGGAGCAAGGTTATATACGACTTGACACTTGGGATAATTACGATAACACCACGATGGCAGGTTATGTATTGTCCGCAGGATTGGCGTATGGGATGAAAACCGCCATTGATGACCACGAAACAAGGATAACGGCTATTGAACAAGGCGGTGGCGGTGGTGGCACGCCAATAACCATTGATAGTGCCTTGAGCGACACTTCCGAAAACCCCGTACAAAATAAAATAATTACTGCTGCACTTAATGGCAAGGCAGCTGCAAGTCACACACACGCAGGTGGCGACATTACATCGATGGTAACCAATGCCAATTATGCCAGAAATTTAGGCACTACTTACGCGTGCTATAATTATAACACTCTAAGTTCAATTCTATCCGCAAAGGCCGAAAAAACACATCAACACTTAGCGTCAGATATATATGATGGCACAATTGCAATTGCAAGACTCCCTGTTGGCACGACATCGGATAAGGTGGCAGCAGGTAATCACACTCATAGTGATTACCTTACCACTGATGCAGCTGCAAATTTATACTTGACAAAAACTGTCGCTGCACAAACTTATCTGGGCAAAAATGACACCGCTGCCAATAGTTTAAAACTGGGTGGCTATTTGGCGTCTGATTATTTGACAAAAACTGTCGCTGCACAAACTTATCAAGCTCAAAGCAGCATGAGTGGCTATTTGACCACTACTGCTGCGATGAACACTTATGCCACACTCGACCATGACCATGATGAAGATTATGCAGCAATAAATGGCGATGCAACAAAAGACTTTGCCGTCAAGGCATTAAGTGCATCAACGGGAGTGTTTGTCAACAATAACGGCAATCAGATAACCTTACGATGCGTATATCAAGGAACAACTTATCAGGCAGTGTTGTCAATGCAGCAAAACGGCATGACAATAACCCTGCCGTCAAATAAGACACTTAAAGTAATCGGCAATGTAATAGCAACTGGTGGTATAACTTGTAACGCAACTTAACTATGGCATTAGGAATGACAAATATAAGTGCACGCAATGTGGCGGTGGAAATCGGAATGATTGTTCCCGGAGCTCCTGGCAACCCTCAAAACATTGAGTTAGCCGTGTTGTGCACTCACAGCAATATAAATAAGTGGGCTAAACACAAGCCTATTGCATCTCCTTATGTTGTAATGAACTGGGCTGAATTTCAAGCAGAATGCTCAAGATTGAATTTCGGCCTGACATGCCAGACATCAGGAAATCCTATAACCGCAGGTGGCTACACCTGGAATTACACAAGGCCATCATCGAAATATAGGTTAGGAGATTTCAGAGGCTATGAACATTATGCTACCGCACCGGTAGTCGGAATAGGCAATCTGTCCATTAATGCTACGAATCAGCCACAAATTACAGTGATGCCTGAAATGGGCGGAGGCACAAATGCTGTAAACCTTGCAGATCTTCCTGCACTTCAATCAAGTTACCTGGCATTAGTTATAAGAATAGGTAGCACTACGCTTGTTAAAACGGATAACAACACTTTGGCCAATCCTACCGGAGTAGTGCTCAATTATAGTGAATTGGCATCCTACCCTACCGGAGATTACACCTATTACCTGGTAGCATCAAGCGTCAAGCAAACGACACTTTCGGCTGCACCGAGTGCTACATACAGACCTTTACCATTTGCAACGGCAGCAGAGGCAAGCGGAGTGTTGAAGTATTATACAAGTGCTATTGAAATGGAAGTATCGGATATTGGTAATAGTCTTGCCGGTCTTGCACCAATCGAAAACTACTCCCCTGCAATGGGCACTACCTATCTTACCGCCCACGCAGCAGGTAACTTCTATTTCAGGGCAAGGGTGTATAACCAGAGCAATCAAGCCATGTCATTTTCAAGGAGCGTGGTAACCGTGCAAGGGCAGCCCTCTTTGGCAGCTCCTTTCAGTCCTGTCAGCATTACCGGTTATTGCGCATTGGGTGGTATGTATAATAATTCCTCAAGTACCAATCAGGCAAGTATAACCATCCCTGCCAATGGCTATGTTGATATAAGATTTTATGTGGCAGGGTTGTGGGCATTCAAAAACGGCTCTCAAGGCTCAATAGCAGCAGGAGTTACAACTGTTGGAAGCATATCACTCAAATATAATAATGTTGAGGTTGCACAAAGCGAACAATTTAATTTAAAAACAAATTAATATATGAAAAAGATAGATTTCAGAAAAATAGAAATTTACACCTCTTTTGAAAATGAAGAGGCAGATAAAAAAAGAGTAGTGGATGTTTCGAAAGATTTGGGAAATCTTATGAAATATGAGAGCTCTGTAATTGACATAGCCTTTGAAGACCTTGCAAAAGGAATTTATTACAAAGGAGAGGTGGAAGTGCCAACCGAGTGGGTAGAGGTTATCAAACAAACAGTTATGATCAGCACCTTTAAAGCACCAATCAAGCGTGCAATTCTTGAAAAATTTGAAGAAAAATGAAAGCACAAATAATTTTCTCATTCATTGTTTTTGTAGCCTATACCCTGGCGACAATAATAGTTTTTGGAATACTACCCTCATTGTCGGCATCCTACTACAAATGGGAAGAAAAGCATAAATGCGGTTGGCTGTTTTCTGCCACAATGTTCACGATGGCGGTTACGCTACTCCCTGCATGGCTTACTTTATCAGAGGGCAGCACTTTTCAATTTCTCTCATTCATTTGCCCTGCCTCATTGATTTTCGTTGGTGCAGCACCGAAGTTTGAAAATGACAGTATAGAAAAATGGCTGCACCCCATCGCTGCAATAATCTGTGCCGTGTGTGCTATCTGTTGGTTATTGTTTGTTGGGCATTTATGGTGGTTGGTGCTTATTTGTTTTGTCGTGTTTTTGGCCATTGCCCTACTTACAAAGACACTCATTAAGAGTGCCGTATTTTGGTTTGAAATGGTTGCTTTTATTGCAACATATATCGGATTATTTACACTACTAACTGTTACATAAAATGGAAAAACAAGTTTTAGACTGGACAACAATAATTACAACAATATTCACCTCAGGTTTTTTGGTTGTCATTTTCGGAGCGATAAAATACGCTATCAATATGAAAGCGAAAAAGAAAGCCGAAAAGGCGGAGGCAGATAAAGCAGAGGCGGAAGCCCATAAGGTTGAGGCGGAAGCAAAGGCTACGGAAGCGGAAGTTGATAGCAAGGTGCTTGATAATATTAAGAAGTTATCAGAGCAAATGGATGATATTCTCGAAAAGCAGAAAAAATTGTGGGATGAAAACGAAAAACTGAATGAGGAATTGGCTGAAAAGAGAAAAGAGGTAAAAGAACTTACCCATAATATAGGGATGCTCCAAAAACGCCTGAATAGGGCAAACGAAAGGATTACGGAGTTGGAAGCAGCAGCCGAAAAGGAGATTGAAAGATACCTGCAAGACAGATGTTTCGTTGAGCCTTGCGAGATGCGATACCCCCCGAGGGATAACCCCCCGAAAACCATTAAACGAAACCCTAAACCAAAGAAATAAAATGGCAGATTATAAAGTGCATATTCCTTTTTTGGAAAAATGGGAAGGTGGCTGGAGCAACGACCCAGACGATAGTGGCGGTGCAACAATGATGGGCATTACTATACATACCTATGCTGCCTACCGAAAAAAGAAAGGACTGCCACCGCCTACAGAAGAAGATTTGCGGAACATATCCAAAGAAGAATGGTTGGATATTTATAAAACTATGTTTTGGGATGAGGTCAAGGGCGATGCTTTTAACTCTCAAAGCGTAGCAAATATAATGGTTGATTGGTATTGGATGAGTGGCATTATTGCAATAAAAAGGTTGCAGTTAATTGTCGGAACAAAGCAAGACGGGAATGTGGGGCCGAAAACATTGGCAGCAATACACTCAAGAAGCCAAAAAGAATTATTTACTCAACTTAAAAACGCAAGATATAACCACTTTACTTCCATTGTGAAGAAAAGTCCTGAAAAGCGAAAATTTTTGAAAGGGTGGCTAAACCGCCTGAATGATATTAAATGGATTGACTAAAAACATAAGTGCTATGAATATAAGGATAGGTAATACATTTAACATAAAATTTGCCATAACAAAGGCAGGAGAGCCTTATGACCTGAATGGCAAAGATTTAATTCTCATAATGACCAATAAGGTCAAAAGGAGCGAGATAGTGGTTGAGGAATACACCATCATCGGAGATAACAACAATGTGCTTTACTGGACATTCGAGGGCAAAGACCAAATAGACAGAGGTCAGTACATTCTGACCTTATATGAAAATCACGGGCAGTTGGATATGATGACGGTTGACTGCTGCGATGCATTCAATCTGGTTGCGAGAAGTTGCGAAGAGGATGGCCAAAGCACTTGCGGAAATGTTGAGGTTGAAGTCGTTGAGGTAACGGCAGACTTCAGAGAAAAGGGTCCTAAAGGAGATAAAGGCGACGATGGCGATAGTGCCTATCAAGTAGCAGTCAAAAATGGTTTTGTTGGCACGGAAGCACAATGGCTGGCATCCTTGAAGGGAGAGAAAGGGGCAGACGGGCAAGACGGAGCAGATGGACAGAATGCCACAATTAACGGATATAATGCAATTACGATTGTCGTGGAAGATGGATTATCTATCTCGCAGGAGCAAGGTACTATAACCATTTCTTCTCCCAACTTGGCAAACAAGGCAGACAAGGAAGAGTTAAAAGGACTAATGACCAAGATTGCCCAGATAGAGCAGGGCAGTTCATTCTTTACGGGCAATGCCGATGTGGCAGGGTTGCAGGCAATCGGCTGGAACGATGCCGATATTGCCCACTTCCAGAAATGGGGCGTCAACTGGATGGCGGAAGATGACGATTTCAATAAGGTATCCGATTACAACAAATCATTGTACGGGCAGGTTACTTGGGATAATGTGGCAAATTACAAGAATGATGCAGGTATGGTTTATTTGCCGAAAATATATCCGCCCTCCACTCCAAATTCTTGTGCGAACAAGTTCAATGGCTTTAAGTTGGTACAGCATATTGCCGTTGACGGCTGGGAATTTGGGCAGATTACAAGTCTTGAAAAAATGTTTTACCAATGCGAAAAGTTGAGGACTTTCGGCGATTGGAACAACAGAAACTTGGCATCCGCCACTACCTGCAATCAGATGTTTGCATCTTGCAAGGCATTAACCCTCGTGGAGATTAAAAACCTCGCACTCCCGTTATGTACGGACTGTGCATCTATGTTCTATGATTGCTCCTCTGCAACTAGTTTCAACCTCTCCAACTGGAATGTGAGTAGCGTTACCAATATGTCATATATGTTCTATGGTTGCTCCTCTGCAACCGGTTTCAACCTCTCCAACTGGAAAGTAAGTAGCGTTACCAATATGGCATCTATGTTCTATGGTTGCTCCTCTGCAACCGGTTTCAACCTCTCCAACTGGAAAGTAAGTAGCGTTACCAATATGTCATATATGTTCTATGGTTGCTCCCTTGCAACTAGTTTCAACCTCTCCAACTGGAATGTGAGTAGCGTTACCAATATGTCATATATGTTCTCTAATTGCTCCTCTGCAACCGAAATAGACCTGACCGGTTGGGTTACTACAAGTTTGACGAGTGCAAACTATATGTACCAGAATTGTTCTTTGTTGATGACACTACCGTATATGGTAGTATCATCGACCACAAGTGATTCATTGTATCAGATAGTTAAAAATTGTAATGCATTACAACATATTATCTCTTCTAGTACAATTAGAAATAATATAGCCTTTTTAGAATCCCCTCTTACCGCATCATCGGTGCTGATTGTTCTAAACGCACTCGACCTTAATGTGAGCGGTAAGCAGGTTTCTTTCAAAACAGGCTTATACGCCACTTACACGGCAGACGAAAAGGCGGCTATCGATACTGCACGAAACGCTGCGGTAGCAGCAGGATGGACGGTTGTAAATATGTCATAAAAGATATTAACAATTAAAAATTAGAATTATGAATATAGAATACATCGAAATTGTACGACTTACGCCAGTCAATTCAGATAACTGGTTGACGGATGGGCAATCATTTGGTAAGGTGGTGGATACTCAAACCGATAATGTTCAAAATTGGTCTGTAATAACCAATGAAGAAAAGGAGCAGATAGAAGCAGAGCAAGAGCAACAAAATCCAGAGGAATGAGAAACCCAATAAAATATCTTATTTTTGTAACAATGTTGTTACTTTTTTCGGGATGCAGCCCTAAAATCATTGGTGGTAAGGAAAAAGTAAACGAAAGGTTAAATCTCGAGGTGCGTACAAGTTACATTGTACGCCTCGACACAATTCCTTTCAAACTACCAAAATTAAGGGATAGTAAAATTACCAGAGACTCCACCTCGTATCTTGAGAATGAATTTGCGCACTCAACCGCAGCTATCCTGCCTGACGGCAGCTTATATCACGATCTTGAAATAAACTCCACCGAAGTGCCCATTACCGTACCTGCAAAAGAGATAGTAAGGGATAGCATTGTGTATAGAGGTAAGGAAGTGGAAGTTGAGGTGCCGGTACCCGTTGAGGTAGAAAAGGAATTATCCCTTTGGCAAAAGATACTATTGAAATTTGGCTATATAGGACTTTTTGCCTCCGGATATGGTGTGGCTAAATTTGTAATGTGGTTGAGGAGAAAGATTTAAGAAGGGAGCCCCATTGCGAGCTCCCTTCAAGTAACCAAATTAAAACTAACAAATATGTTAATTTACAGCACAAAGGTAAGTAATAAAATCATCATAATTACTATTTATATCTTGTCAGGATGATTTTTAAAAATATAATCACCTAATAAGCGCATCTCATGTGCCAATGCTGAAGTTAAATTTTTTCTTTTGGAGCACCATTTGTCAAAGAGAGGTTGCTCATAGATGACTTCTTGAGATGCTTCAAAATCGCCTTTTCGCCAAATTAACGTAATCCCGGTTAATTTACTTTCAGCTCTGTAGCGATCATCTGCCATTTGTGTTAAATCATACATATCACTCTATATCTGAAAAGTCCAATTTTTTGTTATAGACGGCTGCAATCTTTGTTAAGATGTCAACACCGGCGCTGTAACGCCCTCGCTCAATATTTGTCAAATTTGAGCGTGATACTCCT
>JGI24502J29692_10010340_pt1 | contig 21993 bp, 15 predicted proteins | sample BioPla3RNA1_FD_29692 | JGI IMG/M metagenome (IMG submission 29692)
AAGGATTTAATAACTGTACATCTTTTAACAATAATATCATACAAGTTATATTTTGTGTAATAAACATTACAGTTACGAAATATGTATTACAGAGTATAAAGGGAGTGCATATTAATGTATGAAGATTTGAAAAATCAACTTTATGAGGCTCATTTAAATCTAGAAAAATATGGATTAGTTGCATACACAAGCGGGAACGTTAGCGTTCGAGTAGGAAGCCACATTATAATAAAGCCTTCCGGTGTTCCGTATGATAAATTAAAGCCTCAAGATATGGTTGTGATTAATATGCAAGGTAATGTTGTTGAAGGTGACTTGAAACCTTCTGTTGATTCTGCAACACATTTGTACCTATATAATCGTTTAAATGATGTTGGAAGTATTATTCACACACATTCTCCATATGCTTCGTCTTTTGCCTTACTAAACCAACCTCTTCCTGTATACAGTACAGCTCATGCAGATGTCTTTGGAGTAGAAATTCCAGTCTCTCCATATGCCCCTGTTGGAACAGAAGCAATAGGAAAGGCTGTTGTTGATGTAGTTAATCAAGCAAGAGCAGTTCTCTTAAGTAAGCATGGAGTAATAGTCATGGGTAAAGACATCCAAGAAGCTATACGAAACGCTATATTTTTAGAAGAAGTAGCAAAAACAGCCTATTTTGCTAGAACCATGGGAAATCCAGAACCTTTAGATAAGGAAGAAGCTAAAAGACTTTTTGAATTTCATCATAAAAGTTATGGACAAAAGAAATAAGCAATCTTAAGGAGGAAATGAAAAAGATGTATTTAATAGGAACTGATATTGGAACAACAGGTACAAAGACAGTAATATTGGATGAAAATGGCACTTTGGTATCAAAAGCATATAGAAGTTATAAAGTTAACACACCAAAAGCTTCTTGGGCAGAACAAGAAGCGAAGGTCTGGGTTGAAGCAGTGATTCAAACTTTGAAGGAAAGTTTAGAAAAAGCTAATGTAAATCCTAAAGAGGTAGCAGGAGTTTCGTTTAGCGGTCTGTACGGAGGGTCGGGCGTTCCAGTAGATAAAAATATGAGCCCTCTCTATCCATGCCTTATTTGGATGGATAGAAGAGCTTGGCAAGAAACACAATGGGTTAAAGATAATATTCCTCATGATAAACTTTTTGAAATTACCGGAAATTATGTAGATTCTTATTTTGGATTTACAAAAATAATGTGGATAAGAGATAATTTACCAGACATTTGGAATAAAACGTATAAATTTGTTAGTCCGAAAGATTATGTTATTTTTGAATTAACTGGGGAATTATCAACAGATTATAGTTCAGCTGGAAATCTTGGGGGGATTTTTGATATTAGAACTAAAAATTGGTCTAAAGAAATGGGAGATGCATTAGGAATACCAATAACTATGCTTCCTGAAAAGATCCTTAATTCTCATGATATTGCAGGTTATCTTACTAAAGAAATGTCTACAATGACAGGCTTAATTGAGGGTACTCCAATAATAAGTGGAGGAATAGATGCACCAATGGCTCAATTAAGTGCAGGGATTTTAAATGAGGGAGAACACGTATTTATGGCAGGAACTTCAACTTGCTGGGGAACTCTCTTAAACGATAAAAAACCAACTTCTTCAAAATTAGTTAATTATCCTTACGTAGTCGAAGCAGATAAATTACTCTACACTTTTGGGGGAAGCGCTACAACGGGGGCATTAGTTGATTGGTTTATTGATGAATTTGGGCAATTGGAATCTAATGTAGGTAAACAAGTTGGTATTTCTCCTTATGACCTTCTGGAATTAAAAGCAAAAAAGGTGCCTTTAGGTAGCGAAGGACTACTAGCTTTGCCATATTTTATGGGAGAACGCTCACCTATTTGGGATCCGGACGCAAGAGGAGTTATTCTAGGACTTTCGCTCTATCATCAAAAGCATCATGTTTATAGGGCATTAATGGAATCCGCAGCTTATTCTTTAAGACATAATATGGAAACTGCTAGAGAATCAGGGATTGAATTAAACCCCGACTGTTGGATAGTAGGGGGAGTCGCCAATTCTGAATTGTGGACAAAGATATTTGCAGATGTAACGGGATATAACATGATAAAACTTTCTGATAATATTGAAGCTCCGTTGGGAGACGCTTTTCTTGTAGGTTTAGGAACTGGTATATTTAAAACACCAAAAGAAATTAAAAAATGGATAAAAATAGAAACAAAGATAGAAACAAAAAAAGAACATTTTAAAAAATATGATCAATATTATGAGCTCTTTTTAGAATTGTATGAAAATACAAAAGATATAGTGCACAAAATATCAAAATTATAGAAAATTGTTGGAGGTGTAATAATGATAGAAAAAAGAAAACCCAGGATTGGGATTTTAGGGATTATGCAGAAATTATATGATAAGACTTATCCAAATATTGTGGAAACTCAATCAAATTATGTAAAAAATGTTATTAAAGAACTTGAGAATGTAGCAGATTTTAAATTTTCAAGACCCGCTAGGGATAGAAAAGATATTGAACAGATAGTGGAAGAATATAACAGCGATAAAGAATTAGATGGAATAATGATTATGATGCTAACTTACAGTCCTGGTCAAAGAATCGTTCCTGCATTAAAGAATAACAAGTTACCTATAATGCTTGCTAATACTCAACCTTTGAATTCAGTAACACAGGATTGGAATATGGAACATTTAACATATAATCAAGGAATACATGGTGCTCAGGACAATATGAATGCTATAGTAAGATTAGGTATAAATTGTCCTGTTATTACTGGTGATTGGAAGGATAAAGCGTTCAAAACAGAGATTGGGAACTGGGCTTTGGCTGCTCAAGCTGCAAAAGCTGCTAAAAGAATCAGAATAGCAGTTATAGGAAGAATGCCGGGGATGGGTGATATTACATTTGATTCATCAGCATTACTTAAAAAGCTTGGAGTTGAAGTTGTTGATGAAAGTATGGGTAAGATATACTCATATTTGGAAAAAGTAACAAAAGAAGAAATTGAAAAAGTTAAGGGAGAAAATGCCAAGAATTTTGAGATTGATCCTAACCTGAAAGAAGAACAATACAACTTTGCCGCAAAGTTTCAAGTTGCAATTGAAAAATTTTTAAAAGACGAGAATTACGACGGATACAGCATATATTTTGATTCAGTAAAAGACGATGGAAGATTTGAACAACTACCTTTAATGGCAGCTTCCAACTTGATGGCAAAAGGCTATGGATATGGAGCTGAAGGAGATGCCCTTGCTGCAACTGCTGTGATATTAGGCCATATTTTGGGAGAAAATGGACATTTTACAGAAATGTATGCAATGGATTTTGAAAGAGACTCTATTTTTATGAGCCATATGGGTGAGGGAAATTGGAAGGTCGCAAGAAAAGACAAACCAATAAAACTTATAGACAGATTTTTGGGAATAGGGGATCTAAACAACCCTCCAACAATTGTATTTAACGTTCAACCAGGGCAAGGAACTATAGCTTCGTTAGCTCCAATCAGTGAAGGTAATTTCAGGTTAGTTGTATCAAAAGGAGAAGTACTAGACAGCGAAGAATATCCAAACGTCGAAATGCCATACTTTCATTTTAAACCAGATACCGGAGTAAGAGACTCTATGAAGAACTGGCTTAAGAACGGAGGGACGCATCACCAGTGCTTCAACATCGGAGATATTGTTAGGAGGTGGGAGCTGTTTGCAGAGATGGTGGGTATTGAGTGTGTAAGGGTGTGAGAAACAGATTAATTATATGGAGGTGGGCGAAATGAAGAGAAAAGTATTTTTGTTGAGTATATTTTTTTTATTTTTAGGTTTAACTTTTGCTCAATTAACTAGTAATGTACCGAGAGACGAAACTTTGATAGTTGATATTTTATCTGGAAGAGCAGTTGCTCCAGATAATTTCAATGTTTTTGCTTCAACATGGAGATCTCCAGATAGAGGAGTTCACCAAGTTATGTTGGAACCACTATGGATGGATGAATATGCTACAGGAGAAATTGTTAATTCTTTAGCTTCAGAAGAGCCAATTTATAATGATGACTTTACACAAATGACAATAAAGTTAAGAAAAGGGTGCTACTGGAGTGATGGAGTAGAAATTACAGCAGATGATATTGTATTTGGAATAGAAACAACTATGAAAAATTCTGGCATGGCTTATAACGATCAATTTAATCTGTATGTAGATAAAGTATTTAAAACAGATGATTATACAGTTGTTGTCGAATTAAAACAACCTAATTCAAGATTTCATACTAATTTTTTAGATAGGTGGGGTGCGTGGAGACCATTTCCCAAACATGTATTTGAAAATGTAGAAGATCCACTTTCGTTTGATTTTAATCCTCCAATAAGTAGTGGACCATATGTATTAAAAGATTATGATCAGGGAGGATATTGGACTTTGTGGGAAAAAAGGAAAGATTGGGATAAAACACCAACGGGCATATTATTTGGAGAGCCAAAACCTAGATATGTGCTTTTTTATGCTTATCCTCAAGTTGATCAAAGAGTAATAGCCCAAGGAAATAACCAATTAGATATGGGTGAATTGACTTTAGAAGCTCTTAGAGCAGCTCAGAAAAGGAATTCTTTTATAAGACCTTATCGAGGAAACTTTCCTTGGATAATTGATGTTGATCCTTGTGTTAGTGGATTGACTTTAAATAATGATGTTTATCCTTACAATTTAAAAGATGTTAGATGGGCTTTAGTTTTATCTATAGATATTGTGGATTATGCCTCCGTAGGTTGGGATGGAGCAGTTGTTTTGTCACCTATGCATTTGCCTGCTACTCCGAAATATCAAGAGTGGTACTATGAACCTATGGAAGAATGGTTGAATAATTTTACTTTGGATATAGAAATCAATGGCGAACTTTTCAAACCATATGATCCAAATGCATCCATTCGACTTGCTGAATACGCAAAAAATAGAGGATATGAAGTTCCTGAAGATCCGGATGAAATAAAAGAATTATTTGGACCAGGATGGTGGAAATATGCACCAGATGTAGCAGAACAATTACTACTCAGAAACGGCTTTAAGAGAGATAAAAATGGTAAGTGGTTGTTACCAGATGGAAATCCGTGGAAAATTACTATAATTGGTGGACCTAATCCTTCTCATGGAAATTATAAAAATCCTTTATCAGCCGCCCAACAATGGAGAAATTTTGGAATAGAAGTTCAAGTAATTGCTAGTGAATCGATGGGAACGTCTGCTGGATTAGGTAATTTTGAAGTATGCGGTTCTTGGCCAGCAATGGAACCTTGGGGAGGGCATCCAGATCTGTATCGTACTTTTAGTGTTTGGGATTCAAAATATTATAAACCTATAGGAGAATTGGCAGTGGGAAATGGTGCTCAATCGAGGTGGAAAGATCCAAGAATGGATAAGATTATAGAAGAAATAGAAAAAACAGATTGGGATGATCCAAGAAATATCGAGCTTGGCATAGAAGGTTTAAAATTACTTGTTGAGGAAATGCCAACTATACCTGTTACTATTCATCCTAGAGTTATTACTTATAATGAGTATTATTGGACTAATTATCCAACGGCAGAAAATTTGTATGGAGCTCCAGATCCTAGTTTTCCTAACTTGAAATATATACTTTCTTACCTTGAATCAACAGGTAAAAAATAATAGCACAAAATACTAAGCCCCATTTGGGGCTTAGTATATCAATGAATTTGTAAAATTTAGGAGATGAAAATATTGATTAATTTTGCAATTGTAGGAGGAGGATGGCGGAGTAATACTTATTTAACTATTGCTAAATTATTACCAAATATTTTTAAAATATGTGGAATAGTAGTAAGAAATGCAGAAAAAGGCTCTCTCATAGAAAAAACTTGGAATATAAAAACATATCAAACTATAGAAGAACTTTTAAAAGTGGACTTCCCAGAATTTATAGTAGTAGCTGTTTCTTGGAATGCAGCACCTGAAATAGTCAAAAATTTGATTGAACATAAAATTCCTATATTATCAGAAACTCCACCTGCGCCTGATTTAAAAAGTCTGAAAGAATTATATAGTTTAGTAAAAAATAAAAACATAAAATATCAAGTGGCGGAACAATATCATCTTCAACCTCTTCATGCAGCGAGAATAAAAATAATTCAATCAGGAATATTAGGAGAAATCAGAGAAATTAATATTTCAGTATGCCATGGATATCATGCTATAAGTTTGATAAGAAAAATGGTTGGCTTAAAATATGAAAATGTAGCTATTTCTGCTCAAAGATTTATATTTCCTATTGTTCGTACTCATAACCGTGATGGAAAAATAGAAAATATGATGAAAGTTAATTCTTCCCAAGTTATTGCAACTCTCAATTTTGGAAATAAATTTGCTATATATAATTTCTCTGATGAACAATATTTTTCTTGGATAAGAAGTCCTCAATTGACCATTAGGGGAGATAAAGGGGAAATCCATAATAAAAAGTTAACATATATAAAAGATAATAAATCACCGGTTGAATTATATTTGAATCGAATGAATGCGGGAGAAGATGGAAACTTGGAAGGTTATTATCTTAAAGGCATTTTAGGAGGTAATGAATGGGTATACAAAAATCCATTCATACCAGCAAGATTAACAGATGATGAAATAGCAGTTTCTACTTGCTTATATAAAATGCATCAATATTTAGCTGGAGGTGCTGAATTTTATTCACTATCTGAAGCAGCTCAAGATCATTATCTATCTATTTTAATTGAAGAATCAGCTAAAACAGGCAATATAATTCATTCCAAAACTCAGCCTTGGGCTTTTAGTTAAAACCGTGGAAATTTTATGAATACTTTTTAAAATTTATATATTTTGAACTATATATTAATAGATAATTTAGGAAGGGGAGAAATCAAATGTATTATGGAGTAGATTATTATCCGGAACAATGGCCAGAAAACGAATGGGAAAAGGATGCCCAATTAATGAGTCAAGCTAATATTAACATTGTAAGAATGGCAGAGTTTGCTTGGTCAAAAATAGAACCTAAAGAAGGGGAATTCAACTTCGAATGGTTGGATAAAGTTATAAATATTTTAGCAAATTATGGTATAAAGGTGATATTAGGAACACCAACAGCTACCCCACCGAAATGGTTAATAGATAAACATCCGGATATATTACCAATAGACTATAATGGTAATAAATTAGGATTTGGTTCTAGGAGGCATTATTGTCCAAATAATAAAACTTATCATGAATATACTATTAAGATAGTGAAAACAATTGCAGAACATTATAAAGACAATGAAAATGTCTTATATTGGCAAATAGATAACGAGTTTGGATGCCATAGAGCAGATTGTCACTGTGATAATTGTTTGGAGGCATTTAAAAAGTGGCTTAAATCAAAATATATAACTATTGAAAATCTTAATAATGCGTGGGGAACTATTTTTTGGAGTCAAACTTACCCTGCTTGGGAGAGCATCATTATACCCAAAATTACTCTCACTTCACATAATCCTTCACTTTTATTAGATTATAAAAGATTTATGTCTGATTCGTTCGTAAAATATCAAAAAATACAAATTGACACAATTAAAGATATTATTCCTAATGCTCAAATAACTCATAATTTTATGGGATTATTCAATCAAATTGATTATTATAATCTTGCAAAAGATTTAGATTTTGTCTCATGGGATAATTATCCTGTACCACATTTTGGAAATTATTCTTTCCGTATTAAAAATACTGCTGAAAGAGTGGCCTTATCTCATGATGTTATGAGAGGTTTAAAAAGAAAAAATTATTGGGTAATGGAACATCAAAGTGGACCTACTGGTGGAGAAGAAGTTGGTAGGCAATTAGTACCAGGTGAGATTAGATTATGGACATATCAGTCAATAGCGCACGGAGCCGATTCTATTGTATATTTTAGGTGGAGGACGGCTTCTGCAGGAAGTGAAGAATATTGGCATGGAATATTGGATCATGATGGAATTCCTAGAAGGAGATATGAAGAAATAAAATTAATTGGTAAAGAAGTCAAAAAAATCCAAAATATTATTGAAGGGTCAAAGGTGAATGCCGAAATTGCTATTTTAAGATCTTTTGATAATGAATGGGCATTTGAAATTCAACCTCATAAAAATAATTTTAAATATATTAATCAGTTAAACAACTATTATAAGTACTTTTATGAAAAAAATATGTCTGTTGATATAGTAGACCCTTTAACAAATTTGGACAAATACAAATTGGTTATTGCACCAGGTTTAATAATGTTAAATAAGCAAATTTTAGAAAATATTTCGCTTTATTTACAAAAAGGAGGAAGGTTTTTAACAACTTTTAGAGCAGGGTCAAAAAATTGGGAAAATAGAATGAATACGAATAGTTTGGTTGGGCCATTGAAAGATATCTTGGGAATAGATATCGAAGAATATGGCGCTATTCCGGATGGAGAAGATTTTTTAATTAAAATTGATGATGATTTTGGTGAGGCAAATACTTGGTACGATGTCATTAAACCTATTAATGCAAAAATTTTAGGATTATATGATTCTGGATATATCACAGGAAAACCATTTTTTACTGTAAATTATTTGCAAAATGGTAAAGCTTATTATGTTGGAACTATACCAGAGGAAAAGATGCTTCGTAAAATATTGAACGTAGTATTAGAAGATATTTCAATCCAACCATATCCTTTTAAAGTTGATCAAAGTGTTGAAATATCAGAAAGAATAAAAAACGGAAAATCTTTTTATTTTATTCTTAATTTCAATGATGTTGAATCTCATATAATTGTTAATAGACCAATGATTGATATCTTAAACGATGAAATAATTAAAGATAGTATTTCCATAAAACCATTAGAAGTGAAAATTTTGTCCCATACTTAGAACCAACAGGAAGGAAATAATAAGTAATTAATCTCAACGGCCCCCTTCGGGGGGCTTATTATCAAAACGGAGGTGTAATACTTGCTATTCATCAAACGATACTTACTTCCTAGAATAGTACAATTCTTAGTAGTTGTATTTGTAGGTATAACCATAGTATTCTTTGTACCTAGACTCACTCCTGTAGATCCTGTACAGCAAGTAATAAGTCAAATAACGTCTCAAGGCGCCTTCATGGACCCTGCGGCAGTAGATGCATTACGACAATCCCTCACAGAACTATATGGACTAGAAGGAGGTATGTTCCAACAATACTTTGCGTTTTGGGGAAGACTAATAAAAGGTGATTTTGGTCCTTCACTATTCCAATTTCCTACACCTGTAATGGATTTAATAATGATTTCTCTACCTTGGACTGCAGGATTACTAATAACAACAACTATCATATCTTGGATTATAGGTAACCTACTTGGAGGACTTGCAGGATACTTCAAAAACAAAGCATGGGCTAAAACATTAGACAACATATCTATGGTTTTAAGACCTATCCCATATTACATATTTTCGTTACTACTTTTAATACTATTTGCATATCTAATCCCAATATTTCCTTCAGCAGGAGGATACTCTGTGGGAAGACGTATAGGATTCAACTGGGCATTTATATCTGATCTTTTAATTCATTCATTCTTACCAGCTATGTCACTAGTCATTTTAGGTATAGCTGCAAATTTCATGACAATGAAACTCATAGTCTCAAATATAGTTGCTGAAGATTACGTTATGTATGCAAAAGCTGGAGGATTAAAAGAATCAACAATAGCCTTTAAATATGTAATCAAAAATGGGTTATTGCCTCAAATAACTGGTCTAGCCTTATCGCTTGGACAAATATTTGGAGGGGCACTGATAACAGAGATAGTATTCTCATATCCGGGATTAGGAACACTACTATATGGAGCAATCAACTCAGGAGACTACAACCTAATAATGGGAGTCACTTCACTCTCAGTTATAGGTATTGCTGGTGCTACGTTGTTAGTTGATCTCATATATCCACTATTTGATCCTAGAATAAGATATAGATGAGGTGATAATGTTGGAAGCTTTCAAAGAACTTATGAAAGATGGAAGATTCAAATTTGCGTTTATAGTAATATGTGTACTTGCATTCATGTCGATACTTTCGTTCTTCTCACCATACGATCCATTAAGATGGAATGTTGTACCTAGAGATAGACCACCTAGCTGGCCACATATATTTGGAACAACATCCCAAGGTCAAGACTTATTTTGGCAGTCTACCTTTGCGATAAGAAACTCGTTGACAATAGCGTTAATAGCATCGGGTATATCAAGGGTTATTGCAATAATAGTTGGACTAGTTTCTGGATACAAAGGAGGGACTGTAGATACTGTATTAATGTCGATTAACGACAGTTTTGTAGTTATGCCTCTGTTACCAATACTTATATTAATAGCATCTGTTATTAGAGAAAATTTAAACATGGTAATGTTAGGAATCATATTGAGTCTATTTGGATGGGCATGGGATGCGAGGGTAATAAGGTCACAAATACTCAGTCTAAGAGAAAGGGAATTCACATACACAGCTATACTATCAGGGACAAAGACATTCAATCTAGTAGTAAAAGAATACTTTCCATTCATAATCCCGATAATATTTGCAACGTTAATTAACAACATGATATGGGCAACGGGTATGGAAGTAACCCTAGCCATACTAGGACTATCAAACACAGAAATACCAACAATAGGTACCATGATACATTGGGCGGTTAACTATCAATCAATACTACTAGGATACTGGTGGTGGATACTAACTCCGGTAATTATCTCTGTATTCCTGTTTGTAGCGTTATATTTACTTTCTACAAGTTTGAGTGAATATCTTGATCCACGAACTAGAATACAAAGAATTGGTAAGGCAAAGGAGTGAAATTGTTGAATATACTAAAAACAGAAAATTTAAAATCATACTATATATTTGAAACACCAACAGAAAAGAAAGAAGTTAAAGCTGTAAACGATGTGAGTATAGACATAGAAGAGGACAAAATATATGGGGTTGCAGGAGAAAGCGGATGTGGAAAAAGCACTTTTCTAAAAACAGTATGTGGATTGGCAGAACCACCACTGAGGATAGTAGGTGGAACGATATACTATCTAGTCAATGGCAAATATGTTGATATAACGAAACTGAGCCAAGAAGAATACAGAAAGTTAAGGTGGGAATATATCTCCTATATACCTCAAGGATCGATGAGTGCATTAAATCCAATAATTCGAGTTAAAGAATCGTTCAAAGATTTTGTAACAGCACATAAAAAGATAAAGGATGAGCAAAAAGATTTTGAAGAACCTTTAAGAAAACACTTGAATGCGTTAGGCCTACCAATGAGGGTGTTAAAATCGTATCCTCACCAATTATCTGGGGGTATGAGACAAAGGGTAACAATAGCGTTAGCAACAATATTAAATCCACGAATAATATTAGCAGACGAACCAACAACAGCGTTAGATGTAGTAGCTCAAAGGGCAGTAATACAACTTCTCAAGGATATACAAAGCTTACAGAAAAATACAATAATATTAGTAACTCACGATATGGCAGTACATGCAAACATAGCAGATAGGATGTTGATAATGTATGCAGGTGTGTTTGTAGAAGAAGCAGATACAGAAGAATTATTTGAAAACCCACTACATCCATACACAAAGTTTTTGATAGGATCACTTCCAAAGATGGGAGACAAAAGTTACAAGGTGAGTGCACCAGGTTCACCACCCTCACTAGCAAATTTACCGCAAGGATGTCCGTTTCATCCAAGGTGTCCGTATGTAATGGACATATGTAAGAATGAAAGACCAGCATTAGTAGAAACAAAACCATCACACAAGGTATCTTGTTTTTTGAATTCAAAGGAGCGGATACAAAATGACTAACTCAACAGAAGAACTCATAAGGACAGAAAAGTTACAGAAAATCTTTGTAGTAGGTGGTGGGTTTGCAAGGAGTAAATTGGTAGCGGTAGATGATGTGAACTTTCACGTTAAAAAGAATGAAATTTTCACATTAGCAGGAGAAAGTGGTTGCGGTAAATCAACAGTTTCAAAGATGTTGTTAGGGTTTCTAGAACCAAGTGAAGGTAATGTATATTACAAAGGGAAAGATGTAGCGAATTTAAAGAAATGGAAAGAAAAGAAAGGGTTCATGAAAGAGGTACAATCAATATTTCAAAATCCGTTTGAAACATTCAATCCGTTAAGGAAAGTAGACAGTTATTTGTACGATACACAGAAACATTACGGTATGAGTAAGAAAGATAAGATGGTAGAAGAAGCGCTAGAAGCAGTGGGATTAGATATAAGTGAAGTAAAGGGAAGATATCCAAACGAATTTTCAGGAGGACAATTACAGAGGATATCAATAGCAAGAGCTTTGATAACAAGGCCATCGTTGTTAATAGCTGATGAACCTGTTTCGATGGTAGATGCATCGTTAAGGATGTCAATAGTGAATTTGTTTAAAGAGTTAAGAGATAACAGACATGTGAGCGTGTTGTATATAACGCATGATTTAGCAACAGCGTATTATGTAAGCGATAGGATAGGAATAATGTTTAGAGGTAATATCATAGAAATGGGTGATGTAGAACAAGTGTTGATGAATCCTAAACATCCATACACACAGATGTTGAAAGAGTCAATTCCGGAAGCTGATCCAAATAAGAAATGGACTGAAAGAATAAGTATAAAAGAACTAGAGACTGAAGAGTATATGAGAAAAGGTTGTAAGTTTGCAGGTAGATGTCCGTACGTTATGGATAAGTGTAAGGATAATATGCCTCCAGAATTACAAGCTGAGAATAGAATGGTTCGTTGTTGGTTGTATGAGTGAGTGAGAAGTCAGAAAGTTCAATCGTCTAGAAAAATAAAGTATTTAATAAGCAAAACCAAATTAAAACGTCTTTCAGAAAATAGTAGGTGGTTATCTGAAGAATTTGGGTATTAGGGAATTAGCTAATCTCGACTACCATTTGATTATTATGCTTGATTAGAATTGGATATGTGATACATTAGTTAATAGAGAAATAAATTATATTCACGAGCAAAATAAAAGACCTATTGAAGTTTAGAAATGATAACTGTACGAATTGCAATTGAACATTTATTTAGCAAGTTAAAAATTAATTGTCGTAGCTTAGATCAATTATATTTAATATATAAAATTCACTTTTTAAAATCTGCTTAGAGTTATAAAATGACTAGCTATAAGAAAACAAGTTAACAAAGAATTTGAGAAATGCAGTTCTGCGCTAATCACTAACGAAGAAGAATTAGGAAAAGGAGAAGAAAAACATGATTACAGAAATTATCACGTTAAATAAAGCCCGAAATGTAACATTAACAACTTTTATTCAACCAGTGGAAGGTGAATTCAAGAATATTAAAAAACGTCCCGCTATAATTATAATTCCTGGCGGTGGATATCAAATATGTTCCGAAAGAGAAGCAGAAATAGTGGCATTTGAATATTTAAGGGTAGGGTATCAAACTTTTATACTTCGTTATTCAGTAAAAGAAAATGCAACTTGGCCAAATCCGTTGAATGATTACGAACAGGCTATGGAATTGATAAGATCTAAAATTAATGAATGGAATATCTATGGGGATAAAATTGCGGTTTTAGGATTTTCTGCTGGTGGTCATCTTGCTTCAGCAGCAGCTACAATAGCAAATAATAAACCTAATGCCGCTTTATTGGGATATGCAGTTACAACTGAAGAAACAGTGCACGAGTGTTTACCAACAGCACCATCAACATGGGATAAAGTTGATAAAAATACATGTCCATGTTTCATCTTCGCAACGCGTACAGATGATATAGTTCCGATAACAAACTCTCTTAAGTTTATGAATGCGCTAGATAAAGCAGGAGTTGCTTTTGAAAGTCATATTTATGGATATGGTCCCCATGGATTCTCATCTTGCAAATCAGTAGTAATAAATTCTGACACACCTTTTTGTAACAGAGTACCTAATTGGGTAGATGATAGTATTGAATGGTTAAAGGATGTTTTTGGGGATTTTACTCTGGAAGGAAGAATGACGAAGCCTAAATACTTTTTATAAATATACTGGAGGAACATGTTTTTTTATTTAATTAATGTTCACTTTTATTTACAAAATCTGATAGCAAGAAACTGAAAATTTAAATAAATGATAATAAAATGAAAGAAAAACGAATTAATGAAGCGGAGGTATAGAGTATGAAAAAAGCTAAAATGTACATAGACAAGAACTATATAATTGATAAAGTGGATAATAGGTTATTTGGCTCTTTCATTGAGCATCTTGGTAGAGCAGTATATACTGGAATATATGAACCAGGGCATCCAAAATCTGATGAAAAAGGTTTCAGAAAAGATGTTATTGACTTAGTGAAAGAACTGAATGTTTCGATAGTTCGCTATCCTGGCGGGAATTTTGTATCTGGGTATAATTGGGAAGATGGCGTGGGTCCAAAAGATAAAAGACCGAAAAAGCTTGAATTAGCATGGCAATCCATAGAACCAAATGAATTCGGTACAAATGAGTTTATTGAATGGTGCAAAAAAGTAAATACTGAACCAATGATGAGTTTAAACCTTGGTACAAGAGGTATAGATGAAGCTCGTAACTTTGTTGAATATTGTAACCATTCTGGTGGAGGATACTACGGAGAATTAAGGAAGAAACATGGTTATGAAGAACCCCATAACATAAAGGTATGGTGTTTAGGAAATGAAATGGATGGTCCATGGCAGATTGGCCATAAAACAGTTGAAGAATATGCACGATTAGCAGAAGAAACAGCAAAGGTTATGAAGTTGGTGGATCCAGATATTAGTTTGGTTGCATGCGGAAGTTCTGGTTGGCACATTCCCACTTTTGGCGAATGGGAAGCAACCGTTCTTGAACATACATACGATTATGTTGATTACATTTCACTTCATGCATATTACGATAATTACGAGGATAACATTGAAAACTTCTTGGCTAAATCCATCGATATGGATTCATACATAAAATCGGTTATTGCGACTTGTGATTACATCAAGGGTAAGAAAAAAAGTAAAAAGACGATTAATATATCATTTGATGAATGGAATGTTTGGTTTCATTCAAGAGAAGCTGATAAAAAAGTAGAGCCGTGGCAAATTGCTCCTCCTTTACTTGAAGATGTATACACTTTCGAAGATGCACTATTGGTTGGTTTAATGCTAATTACGCTTTTAAAGAATGCTGATAGAGTAAAAATTGCATGTTTGGCTCAGTTGGTAAATGTTATAGCACCAATCATGACAAGGAAAGGTGGAGGGGCGTGGAGACAAACTATTTTTTATCCTTTTATGCATGCCTCAAACTTTGGTCGAGGAAAGGTCTTACAACCAGTAATTTCAACTGATAAATACGACACGAAAGATTTTAAAGAAGTTCCATTCGTAGATTCTATTCCTGTTTTTAACGAAGAAAAAAATGAATTAACTATTTTTGCAGTAAACAGAGCACAAGACAAAATGGTATTTGAATGCGAATTAAAAGGGTTTGAAGATTATTCGGTAATTGAACACATAGTATTAGAAAATAGTGATCTTAAAGCTGTTAATACTGAGGATAATCCAGATAATGTTAAACCTCACTCAAATGGTAATGCAAGAAATGAAGGAGAAAAAGTAATGGCTGAGCTATCTCCTCTTTCTTGGAATGTAATTAGAATGAAAAGATAATACCACCAGTTAGGGGCGAGTTAATAAAAACTGTTAAGGGGGCATAGCCCCCCTTTTATTTTAGTCTTAAGTCTTATTTAATTTATTAGTTTTGGAGGCGAACTTATGCAATTTGAAAAATCAGGAAACAAGCTAATAGCAAAAAGTAAAAGAGAAACTATATGGATAGAACCATATAGCGAAGATTGTTTAAGATTCAGATCTACTCTAAACAAAGATATTATAGAGCAAAATTGGACCTTACTTCCTCAAAAAGAAAAAGCCTGCGATATTAAAATAACGGAAAATATAGCAACAATTAAAAATGGACGGATAAAAGCAGAAGTTCTTTCTAATGGAACGGTAAATTATATAAAAGACAATGGAGAAAAGTTGCTCGAAGAATTATGGATAGATTATAGGGTAAATAACGCAGATCTTTTACATGCAAGAGAGTATAAGGCAGTAAGTAGTGAATTATATAAGATTCAACTTACCTTCAAATCTTATGAAAATGAAAAGTTCTACGGAATGGGTCAGTATGCTAACGGACAGTTTAATCTCAAAGGATCTGTGTTAGAACTTGCACAAAAAAACACACAAATAAGTATACCTTTTTTACTTTCGAACCGAAATTATGGCTTATCTTGGAACAACCCTGCTATAGGAAGAGCAGAATTAGTAAACAATTACACACGCTGGACAGCAGAAGGAACTAAACAAATAGATTATTTAATCATATATGGAGAAACTCCTGAAGAAATAATAAAAAAATACACAAATCTATATGGTAAAACGCCCATGTTGCCAGAATGGGCAGCAGGGTTTTGGCAGTGTAAGTTAAGATACAGAACACAAGAAGAACTATTAAATGTAGCAAGGGAATATAAAAAAAGGGATTTACCTTTATCTGTTATAGTAATAGATTTTTTTCATTGGCCTATGCAAGGGGAATGGAGATTTGATGAAAAATATTGGCCCGATCCTAAAGCTATGGTAGAAGAGCTAAAAGATATGGGAGTAAAACTCATGGTTTCCGTATGGCCAACAGTTGATTTAAGAAGCCAAAATTTTGAAGAAATGTTAGAAAATAACTTATTAGTGACAACAGAAAGAAACGAACCTGTTTTGATGACTTTCAGAGGATGTTGTACACATTTTGATGCCATGAATCCACAGGCACAAAAATACGTGTGGGAAAAGATAAAAGAAAACTACTATAAATATGGGATAAAGATGTTTTGGCTGGATGAAGCAGAACCTGAAATGAAAACTTATGATTACGACAATGTAAGATATTTTTTAGGAAACGGTTTAGAAGTAAGTAACATATACCCATTCTTTTATGCCAAAGCATTTTATGAAGGAATGAAAAATGAATCAGAAGAAGAGATAGTAAATTTAATAAGATGCGCATGGCATGGAGTACAAAGATTTGGAACGGTGGTATGGTCAGGAGATATACCCTCAACTTTTGAATCCCTCAGAAATCAGATAAAGGCAGGATTACACATGTCTATGTGCGGTATTCCGTGGTGGACAACCGATATAGGGGGATTCTATGGAGGAGATCCAGATGATCCAAGGTTTAGAGAATTAATAGTGAGGTGGTTCCAATTTGGAGTATTTTCTCCAATATTTAGATTGCATGGGAATAGAATTTACAAGAGAGAATTACCAAATCCAAACGATCCTGACGATCCAATGAATTTAGTTGGCGGTCCAAATGAAATATGGTCCTATGGGCAAGAGGCTTATGAAATAATAAAAGAATTATTATTTTTGAGAGAAAAGATGAAGCCTTACATAATAAAACATATGAAAAAAGCACATGAAACAGGTGTTCCAATGATGAGACCATTATTTTTTGATTTTCCAACAGATAATGAAACTTACGAAATAGGTGATCAATATATGTTTGGCCCTGACATCTTAGTGGCACCTGTTGTGTATGAATCGGAAATAGAAAGAACTGTATATCTACCAAAAGGCGCTAAATGGAAAGAGTGTGAAAGCGAAGAAGAATATGAAGGCGGTCAATGGATTGAAGTTCAAGCCCCTTTGAATAAAATACCTGTATTTACAAAAAATGGTATAAAGGTGTTTTAAAAATATAGATAATGATTTTGAAAATTAAAGCATGGAGGAGGAAAAATGTGGAAAATGCTAAATTGGTTTACTTAACTCCTAAATCGAAATGTCAATTGTCTCCTTACTCTATTGATTCTGTGGAGATAAGTGGTTTCATGGGAGAATATTTAAAAACAATGTTAGAAGATACTATCCCTAGCCAATATAAAATTTTAGAAGACTCGGGAACTTTAGATAATTTCAGAATAGCTTCTGGAAAAAAAGAGGGTTCATTTAGAGGAATGGTCTTTAGTGATTCTGATGTATACAAATGGTTGGAAGCAGCTTCTTATGCTTTACTGTTTATAGATAATGACGATAAACAATTAAAAGAAAAAATAGATAATACGATTCAAGAAATCAGAGATGCTCAAGACAAAGATGGATACATAAATACTTACTTTACTTTTGAGAAAAAGAAAGAAAGGTGGAGTGATTTAGCAACAAAACACGAGTTATATTGTGCAGGTCATTTAATACAGGCAGCTATTGCTCATAAAAGGATAACTGGAGAAGACACTCTTTTTAATGTAGCAATTAAATTTGCTGATTTAATTGCAAACACCTTTGGTCTAGATAAAAAAAGAGGGGCACCTGGACATCCAGAAATTGAAATGGCGTTAGTTGAGTTATACCGTGAAACAAACAATCAAAAATATTTAGATCTTGCTAAATATTTCTTAGAAGAGCGAGGAAATGGATATGCAAGCACCTACAAATTCTTCAATCCAGAATATTATATAGATCATAAGCCTTTCAAAGGATTAGAAGAGATGACAGGTCATGCTGTAAGAATGTTGTACCTTTGTAATGGAGCAACGGATATTTATTTGGAAACAGGTGACGAAGAGTTATTTTCTACTTTAGAAAAACTTTGGAATAATCTAGTTACCAAAAAAATGTATGTGACAGGTGGTGCAGGATCACGATATGACGGGGAATCATTTGGAGAAGAATATGAACTTCCAAATAGAAGAGCATATACTGAAACTTGTGCTGCAATAGCTTTATTTATGTGGAACTATAGAATGCTTTTAGTAACGGGTGATGCCAAATATGCTGATTTAATGGAATTAGTGTTATATAATGGATTGTTATCTGGGATTTCTATAGATGGTAGACATTATTTTTATGTAAATCCTCTAGAAGATAGAGGAAGGCATAGAAGACAGCAATGGTATGAATGTGCATGTTGTCCACCTAACATTGCAAGAACTCTAACCTCTTTTTCTGGATACATGTATGCAACATCTAAGGATGGAATTTACATTAATCTGTACGAAAAGAGCGAAGCTAATTTGGAGTTTGGTGGAAAGAAAGTTGTAATAACTCAAGAAACAGACTACCCTTGGGATGGAAAGATAAGAGTAAACATCTCAACAAAAGGAGATAATACTTTCAAGGTATTTCTAAGAAAACCTTCATGGGTAGATAGTTATGAAATAGTAGTTGATGGAGAGAAGATCTCTAAAAATACCGAAAAAGGTTTTATTGAAATTCATAAAAATTGGATGGGTACACATGAAATTGAATTAGATTTTCCAATAACCATAAATTATTTAGAAAGTCATCCTTTTGTAAGGGAAAATCTTGAAAAAGTAGCAATAAAAAGAGGACCTTTGGTATATTGCGCAGAACAAGCAGATAATAAAGATGGCGACGTATGGAACTATATAATCGACGTTAACGGGGATTTTGAGCAGGAAAATTTTGAAATAGGATCAAAAAAAATACTTAAATTAAAGACCAAAGGATACGTTAAAGATTTAAAGGATTGGAAAGGAAAGTTGTATAAACAGTTAAAGAATAGAGAAATGAATACAAAAGAAATTAATATGACTCTAGTTCCATATTTCTCTTGGGCAAACAGGGAAGAAGGACCTATGAATGTTTGGTTGAGAAAATAGATGATATAATACAATAAGATTTATAATAAAAAAACAAAGAAATATTATGGAGGAGTATCTGCAGTGAAAAAAACAAAACAAGAAATAATCAAAGAATACATCTTAGATCAGACGAGAAGTGGACATTTAAAAAAAGGAGATAAGATTCTGTCAGAAAATAAGTTAGCGGAATACTTTTCTGTAAGTCGTCAAACGGTTCGAAAAGCATTATCAGATTTAGAAAACGAAGGGTATTTAATATCAAAAAGAGGTAGTGGCACCTACGTTAAATCAGTAAAAAAAGACAAAGAAAACATTGGGATATCGACGCAATCTTTGACAGATTATATATTTCCTTTCATTGTAATGGGGGCTGAAGATCAACTAAGAAATACTAAATATAAATCTTTCATTGGGAATGCTAAGAATGATCCGGTTATAGAAAAAGAGATATTAGAAAGATGGATGGATGATGGTGTTAAAGGATTGATAATTGATCCGGTAGTTAGTGCTACTAAACAAGCAAATATACATCTTTTAACGCAAATTAGTGAAAAAATACCAATGGTCATTATTAACAGTGATTTAGATATCCCTAAAGCAGGAATTTTAATCTTAAATGATTATGAATGTGGTGCTTTAGCAGCAGATAAATTTTTGTCTTTAGGTCATAAAAAGTTAGCAGTTATTTATAAGGCGATTCATAAAGCTACTGTTGAAAGGGCGAATGGTTTTATAGATAAAGTTAAAGAATATAAAAAAACCACATTATATGAACTACCTTTTCATGCCCTTGAGACATCTGATACGGCAATAAATTTAATAATGTCTCTCTTGAGTCTTCCTAAAGATAATGTACCAACTGCTATATTTTGTTCAAATGACCTTGTTGCAATGCAAGTAGTTATGGCAGCTAAAAGATTGAGGCTAGAAATTCCAAAAGACATATCAATAATTGGATTTGATGATGCTGATTTTGCACAAGCACTAGAGATCTCTACTTTTAGACATCCAAAACAAAAATTTGGAGAGAAAGCGGCACAAATGCTTTTAAAAATGATTGAAGAAAACAATAATGGTAAACCTGAAAGGGTTGTGGAGAAAGCCGAATTTATCGAAAGGAACAGTATAATTAGAAAAAATTAGGTGAAAAATATGATTGATGATATATTAAAGCTAGGTATTAATGAAATGGCAAATTTGAATTTCGACTGTTATTGTGGAAAAACTCATAAAGTTCATATAGAAAATATTATTGTAAATGAAAGTGCTTTGAAAGATTTAGAAAGAGTATTAGCAGGATTTAAAGATAAGAGCATTTTCTTGGTAGCAGATAAAAATACTTATAAAGTTTGTGGAGAAAAGATAGAAAAAGAATTAAAAAAGAAAAGGTATAATTTAAAATCTTATGTTTTTTACACCAATAGTGATTTAGTTCCTGACGAAAAAAGTATAGGTAGGTTGATAATAGAAGTTCCCAAAAATACATCGTTAATTCTTGCAATAGGTTCGGGTACCATAAACGATATTTGTAGATTTATTAGTTATAAACTGGATATACCTTACATTATTGTTGCTACAGCACCTTCTATGGATGGATATGCTTCTACCGTTTCACCTCTTATTGTAGAAGGATTTAAAATGACGTATGAAGCTGTATATCCAAAAGCAATAATTGCAGATACAAATATATTAAAAGAAGCACCACTAGAAATGATTCATGCTGGTTTCGGAGATATATTGGGCAAATACACCTCTTTAACAGATTGGAAACTATCAAAAATAATAAATAATGAATATTACTGTCAAACAACTGTGAATCTTGTAGAGAAAGCTAGAGAGAAATGTGTAGAGAATGCAGAAAGAATTAAAAATAGAGATGAGAAAATTATAAGGCAATTAACAGAAGCTCTTATTGTCTCTGGAATAGCCATAGGTTTTATAGGATATTCAAGGCCCGCTTCGGGGGCCGAACATCATTTAGCACATTATTGGGAAATTGCAGCTTTGCGAAACAATCAACCTCATCCATTGCATGGAAATTCTGTTGGAGCAGCTACCCTTGTTGTTTCCATGATATACCAATTAATGAAAGATAAAATTCCTAATGAGATAGATCCGCCTGATCCTGAATATATAATTTCTATTCATGAAAAAGTTGGTTCTATTTATAATCCTAGGGATTTAGGAATTCCGGAAGAGGTTTTTGCTGATAGTATAATACATGCAAGAGAAATCAGAAATAGATACACAATACTTCAACTTGCATATGAAAATAATCTATTAGAAAAATTTTCAAAAATTCTAACAGAAGAATTTTAC